>Ga0180007_10003503_pt1 | contig 17420 bp, 18 predicted proteins | sample MM_PC_MetaG_FD_121122 | JGI IMG/M metagenome (GOLD analysis project Ga0180007, IMG submission 121122) | Groundwater microbial communities from the Aspo Hard Rock Laboratory (HRL) deep subsurface site, Sweden - MM_PC_MetaG | ecosystem: Environmental > Aquatic > Deep subsurface > Groundwater... | reverse complement strand
TCTTGCACCTTTTCTTCCCTCTACGGACGTTCCAAAATTCTGTACCACTACATTTTATACATTTTTGCCTTATCATAGGCATTATCTTATCACAATCGGTGGCTCTTTTTATACATTACCCTAATCTAACTAATTCTATTGATAAGTTGCACTATGCGAAATTTTCTAAAAACAACGTTGTTCATAGTTTTTATTGTGACCTTTCTTGCATTTTTATTTTCATTGGTTCCCCAAAAGGAACCCTTTAAGCCTATCACTGTAGATAAAAGAGATGTAGAAGGAGTGTCGGTTTCGGCTGAAATAGAGCTGCAAAGCATAGCTTTTAAGGTATATCCTGAGAAAAGGATCCCTAAAACTGGGAATTGGGACACTATAGTCGACTTTGAAGTTAGAAACCAAAAAACAAATGAAAAATACTTTGCAGAAAATACAACAACCAATAATTGGGGGCTCGGACTGTTAAACCTTCCTCCTAGGAATAAGATACCATCCAGCAATAATAAGGTCGTAGTAAAAGGCATCTCGCACTTAAGTAAAGTCTATAATAAGATCCCCTTTTTAAGAATGTATGAAAGTTATGACTTCACTGTCTTCGGAGATCTGTTGGCTGGCGACACACATCCTTCGGCAGATGACTTTATAAACTCACTAGATATATCGACACTAATAAATAAGCTCAATACAAGCAATTATATAAATGACCTAAATGGAGATTCTCTTGTCAATTCCCTTGATTTGTCTATCCAAGTTTACAATATAAGCAGAGCAGGTGAAAAATCATAAATCAAGTAAAAAAGTACTTTCAGTTATTATCGCTTTTATTGTAATAAGCTTTGCCCAGAACGGCCTCATAAGCAAAGCGCAAGCATTAACTCTCGACGGTAAGTTTTACTTCACCCCACAAAGCGGAATTTTGCTGATAGGATGTGAATCGACGGTCAATATTCAGGTAAGTACTGGATCAAATTACTCCAATGCAGCAAATATAATCGTAAACTACAATCCTCAAGAAATTGAGATTATCGACTCAGATCCGTATACTTCAGGAATTCAAATACTCCCGGGAAGTGCATACAGCAACTATGCCGATAATGTAGTCGACACGACTAATGGAAAAATCCGTTTAACTGGATTTTCGGTGGGGAGTAATCTTTCAGGAACCAAAACATTTGGAATCATCAAATTTAAATCGTTCCCAGGAATCCAGTAAACAAGCCTAAAAGTCGACTTCACCGGAGTGGGCGACACTTTGGACAGTAATATTGTAGAAACAAAGTCTAGTGACGACCTTTTAGCTTCTGTCGGATCAGCAGCGTATACATTTTCTGAAGGCAACTGTTACGGAGATGTTACGCCTCCAACCATTACTCCAATTCATCCCCAAAATTACGATATAAATGTAGACAAGGATTCTGAGATAGAGGTTGAGATTTGCGATGATGATTCTGGAGTTAATCCGGAATCGATAAAAATTATCATTGACGGAACATCCTACTCCAATAAAGATATCAACAGTTTTTTCTATACAGGAGACAGTTCCTGCTACTCAATAAGACTTGTACCTAAATCTCGTTTCAAAGAGAACACACCAGTACTTGTGATCTTTAAGGCGGCTGACTTCAAAGGAAATCAGGCTTCAAAAACAATTATTTTTAACATATCTCCGGAAACTGCTAACTGTCTGAACCAATTGGATGATCAAATTCAAGAACTAAATATCTACCAAAATGAACTTTCATATTGCCTAGCTCGAACCTGTGAAATAGATCAGTTGCCCCAAACAGGTACAAAAGGCGGTTTATCGCAAAAATTAGGAGTTCCAGGTGTATTCTCAATATTAGCGCTTATCTTACTGGTTATTCATCCCTACTGGCGAAACCCTGAGTCCGAGGATTTATTGAACAAAGTAATGCCAAAGAGCAAAATATTTAAAGTAATATTATTTATCATCGGGTTTATTCTCTCAATTATTGGGGTAATAGACCAGATTTCAGTAATATGCATTACAACAATGGTGCTTTACATTGGAACTGCATTCTTACAACTTTTAAAAAGCATGAGAGGTAATGGAATATTACAATGAAGTTACTGAGAGACTTCTTTCATACGCTTGATGAACTCTGGGATCGGATAGGAAAACGAAAAATAGTGATAATCTCATCGGTATAGAAGAATCTGCTTACTAGACTACTCCTCTCCCCTTCTCTTTTCAAGCTCTCTAAATCTGGCCTGTTCCTTTACAAAGTATAATTCTACTTGACCAGTCGGGCCATTTCTATGCTTTGCAATGATCAGATCTGCAACTCCTTTTCTCTCGGTTTCAGGATTATATTGCTCTTCCCTATGTATAAATACTACAACATCTGCATCTTGTTCTATTGATCCTGATTCTCTCAAGTCTGATAGCTGAGGAATTCTTGTCGTTCGTGACTCAACAGCACGAGAAAGCTGAGACAAGGCAAGAACAGGAATATTTAGCTCTCTTGCCAGATTCTTTAAGAACATAGAGATTTCAGACACTTCTTGCACACGGTTATCTCTCGAACGCCCCTGCATTAGCTGCAAATAGTCAACGACAATCATATCTACCTTATGCTCCATCGTAAGTCTGCGCGCTTTTGTTCGCATCTCCATGATATGCAGTCCGGGAGTGTCATCTATGAATAAGCCTGACTCAGACAATACCCCCATTGCATCAGCCAATCTTTCAAAGTCCTCATCTCGAAGCTTCCCCATTCGCAGATCCCAAAGACCTACATTTACCTGCATAGAAAGAATTCTATCCATAAGCTGCATATTTGACATTTCGAGAGAAAAAAAACCTATATTCTTCTTTTCCTTCGTAGCAATATGCCTTGCCATATCCAGCGCCAGAGCAGTTTTCCCTACAGAGGGCCTTGCTGCTAGAATAATCAAGTCACTTGGCTGAAATCCACCTAAAATAGCATCAAGCTGCTGGAAACCTGATTTGATTCCTTGTATCTTGTCTTTAAATTTATCTGCCTGCTCGGCTCTCTCATATGCACGTTCCAGAAGCTTTGAAACATGTATAAAATCTTTATCTACACTATCCTCGGTAACCTGAAATAGCTTTTGCTCTGCCCCATCAAGAAGTTTATCCAGATCTTCTGCTTCATCGAAGGCCATTTCATTTAGATATGCTGCTGCTGATATTAGTTCTCTTCTGACACTCTTCTCCTTTACAATATGCCCATATTCTTCAATATGGGTCGCACTGGGAACGCTATTCACAATATCTGATAGATACGCTACTCCTCCAATTTTTTTCAACAATTTCTTTTTCTTGAGAACATTTGTAAGTGTAAGAACATCTATCGATTTTCTCCGCTCAAAGAGTTCAAGGATAGCTTCAAATATGATTTCATGCTTTGGATCATAAAAATGATTGGACTTCAAAAAGTCCATAACTTTCACAACTGCTTCTTCATCCAAAAGCAGTGCCCCAATCACAGCCCGCTCGGCTTCAACATTTTGAGGTGGTAATTTTATATCAGCCATTTTTTTGATCTAAAAGGGTCAGATTCTATGAATACTTCGTTCTACTTCTGAACATACAGTATCTCTTCTTTTATTCAAACATTCTTACAATAATACACTGCAGCAACAGTTATTCAGTTTCTTGTATCATTAATTAGGCTGGGGGCAACAGCGCAGACGCACAACCATTTTACCATCTGTCTGATTTTTATTAAAGAAATTCAGAGCAAAAAGCTACTTCTGAAGAACTACTATTCTCATGGACATCTCTTCGGAATCAAAATCTGCCTTTGTCACTTCGAAATCTTTCACCTCTTCAAGCTCTTGTACTCCAACTACCTTTGCGAAATCTTCAAGCAGCTTTTTATTGTAATCCATTGGGATCACTATATAAGGCTCTATTTTATTTACCAGATCAGTAATCTTTGTTAACTTCATACCGCTCTGCTCTGCAAGTGATATACATAGGACATCGACGATACCCATCTCGTCAAGGATTCTTCCACGCACGTTTTCTACACTTTTATCGATCAATCCAACATGTACTCCTTCAACATCTATCAAGTATATTTCAGCCTGATCCGAGTTCTGAGCATTTGTATCTGATTTGTAGCCATAAATGAAAAAGTCATGTACTTCGTACTCCCCTGGTGCTTTGATCATATAATACTCACCAGTTGGAATTTTCGCCTCATGACTTTGAACTATTATGTCTGGTAGAACCTTCTTGAGGTTAACCTTTACCTCATTATCCAGAGGATTTGTGATAAGCTTTGTTTTCTTCCCTTTAAAAAGAAAACTTGAGTTGCCATAGTATTTAACTTTCATATTATTTATCTATAATTTTATCTTTATAAAAATCACTGCTTAGAAATCACATTTTAGCACAAACATTTTATCGCGGGAAATTTATAAAACCTAGATAATTAGGCTAAACGGGATAAACGTAAAATATACAATTCTTCTGCTAGCAAAGTAAGTGTACTGTTAGTTGTTAATCCTTTGGGCATAGTACACTAATCTCTGCGCATTTTGTCCAACCGGGTGGCAAGTATAAAGTGTGAGCTTCTCATCAGTCCCCTGACTTTCAATATATGTTGCGGTTTTAGGAACAACTTCGTACCCTGTTACCTCGTAATCATATTCCACTCCATTCCAGTAAACAATTACATAATCTCCACCTTCAAGCTGATCTAGATTATAAAATGATGTTGAATTCTTCACATCATCCGGAAGAAAGGCATAGCCAACTCGATGACCGGTAAGAACCATATTACCATTGCCAGGTGCCCCTGTTCCAGGTCTGTGCCAGACTCCAAGGTTTAGTGCTCCCTCATCTGCCCCTTCGACTATTGACATATCCACGTTTATCGCCGGAATTACAAGCCTATTTTCGTCTGGGATTTTTCTGCCGCCAAGCTTAACATCCCCATCCTTGGAAATCTCCTCTTCAAGAGCAGTCTGATAAGGATATATATCTTTTCCTTTGTAGAAGATTTTATAAATCAAGCCGGGGACAATCGGATAGAAAAGCAAATATAAGCCTATCACAAAAAGCAAGTATGTAATCACTTTACTAGCTAAACAATATCGCTTATCGCTATCAATTTTCCTTTTCAGAGCAGTAAGAATCCTGTTAGTATTATCTTTAAGCAGACTTGGAAATATCCGGATTTTGACGATGAAACCATTCATTGCAGACTTTTTCTTCTTATCAGTATTAGCCTTTTTACTTAATTCAGTGTACTTATTCCTACCAGTAAGTGAAGACTGTTTACGTTTTCTCGAGACACCCTTCTTGTCGGCTAATGTGTCTACAGACTTTTTGCTCTTATCCTTTTGTAATTTAGTACTGTCTTTCATATTTACCCAAAATTCAAAATAAAATCTAGGAATTATACTATCACAATCACCTGCTGCACACAAGAAACCAAATGTTGTTGACAAACGGTTTGACTAAAGTTATGATAATATCACTTTAGTTATTTACTTAAGTAAAGAGATGGTAAAACGTAACATTTCCAGGCCAAAGTGGCTAACCGAACACGTAGAAAGCTTCTTCGCAGCGATACTGAAACTTCGGAATAAAGAAGAGTGCCGGCAGTTTTTTCGAGACATTTTATCAGTTCCGGAAGTAAAAACCTTTGCGATGAGGTGGAGAGTTGCAAACATGCTTCATGATGGCATTACCTACCAGGACATAGAGAAAACAACCGGGATGAGTAGCACGACTATTGCCCGTATCAGTAGATGGCTTGAATATGGCGAAGGCGGCTATAAGTTACTTATTAAAAGAACCCGACGAAAAAAATGAGAATAAAACAATTTTTTATCACTACATTCATTTCTGTTTTCATAGGTTTTCTGCTCGGGACTGTCTTTGGATTGATAATTGGGGTTAAGGTTGCGAAAGATAGTTCTTCAAGAGAGCTTATTTCCTCTACAGTAGTAGTTGATAAACTTAAAGATCAATCCTTTCTCATAACCCGAACGCTTATTACCAACCAAAAGGTAGACATAGAAATCGATTATGAATCGCCTTGGTCACAGTTCTTTTGGGGACACAAGGTAAGTGCGGAAGGAATCATGCAGGTTGACATCGGAGTAAACCTAGCCGGCATAACCGATCAGGACATAGAGGTAAATAACAGCGATAAGATAATAAAGATCCGTCTTCCTGACAGTGAAATCTTTGACACAAGTCTATCTGGCCCGATCGAGCTGTCAACCAAAAGCGGCATATTTAAGAAATTGTTCGACACCGATGACAACGAAGATTACAATCTGGCATTGAATGAATTGAAAACCCAAGCGGAAAATTCCGTAAAAAGTAATACCGACTTAATGGATGATGCGAAGTCGTCAGCCATTATTACGCTTCAGGCAATATTTAAGGATACGGGATATACCATAAGTGAGTTGTAACAAGATAACTAGGTGCTTAGGTTAATATGTATCCTTTCGATTTTTAATCCTTATGCGATCCCTCGCCCTCTTCATCGACACATTCTATAAAGAAGATATTCCTAAAGAAATTTAACATACTTATTGTCAGCGTTGCTGACAGCAGATCTCCGACGAATAAACTTGGCCTCATAACAGCGCAAGAAGCACTTCGCTATTATTTATTTGACTATAGTTAAATAAAGTGATATAAATCATTTATACTTTATTGTACTAAAGTAATGTATTGTGCCGAGTATTGTGACAATTCATGTTTGACACTAGTTACCCATCATAACTCCGAAACGTAGCTTTCGCGGGTTTTCCCTTTGTTTATATTGAAAATCAGACCGGCGAAAGCCGGTTTTTTATTTTATTCTCATGTAAAAATGAATGTCTTTAATTTAGTTAGAAAAGCTCTATATTCTGTTCCTGAAATAAAATGGGGAGTGTCTGATTACGAAAACTCGTTTTTAGTTTTAAAGTGGGGAGAAAATCAATATCAACCTTCTAGAAAACTTCTCACCAGTATCTCTAAAAGCCTTTCAACGATAAATAAATATCCAACACTTCAATCTACTCTTAAAGTAAAAATAGCCAACTATGCCCAGGTTGACCAATCAGAATGTTTGCTGAGTGGAGCTGATAGAGCTTTCAGGATTATTTCTGAAACATTTATAGAAAAAGACGATGAAATAATAATATTTGAGCCCACATTTCCAATTTTTGAGAAATGTGTTTTGATTATGAGCGGAAAGGTAAGGAAAATTCCTCTTGATAAAAGTTTTAAGATTCCTTCTGTGACAAAAATCTCAAGAAGTATCACAAAACGAACAAAAATTATCTGTCTGTGTAATCCGAACAATCCTACTGGAAACTTTATTGCGACAACAGCACAAATCGAGAATCTTCTAAAACTAGACTTAATAATTGTTGTTGATGAAGTTTACTTTGAATTTTCGAATCAAACGTGCCTGAGGCTTCTAAAAAAATATTCAAATCTTATCATCATCCGAAGTTTCTCGAAGACTTTTGGACTGGCTGGATTAAGAGTCGGCTATATCCTTTCTTCAAGAGAAATTATCTCCTATCTCTCCCGAGTCGAGCTGTCAATAGCGCCGTTTGATATCCCTACCCCGTCACTAGCTGGAGCAATAGCTGCTTTAGATAATATTGAAATAACAAAACAAAATATAAAACAAATAAACAGGGCAAAAGTAAACCTTACCTCTAAACTTAAGAAAATGGGACTGAAGGTATATACATCTGCCACCTCCTTTCTCTTAATTTCAACACGTTCTTTTGGAATTAAATCTAAAGAATTTATCCAGCTGATGGAAAATTCCAAGATAATTCTAAAAGATGTGTCTATTTATTCTGGATTATCTGAATACGAGTCTTATATGGCAATTCCGAATAAAAATGATATTCCGAGGCTTGTGAATGCAATCAAGAAAATCATTTCCACTAAAACTAAGCCCCTTCATTGACTCCAATTGCGAATTATCCAATTAGAATTACACTGTTTTAATATAGCATTTTAATTTTTTTGAACTTAATCATGAACAATATCTTTAACTTGATGAAAAAATACAATTGCGAAGAAATCTACTTTAAGTATGATTCGAAAACTAATTTGCGAGCAATAATAGCTATCAATAATACAAAAAGAGGGGAAATGTGCTCTGGCGGCGTGAGACTTAGAAACTACAAAAGTGAAGATGAAGCCCTTTGGGATGCTTTTAATCTCTCCCTTGCAATGACACAGAAATGTGCTGCTATAAACGCAAATGTTGGTGGTGGGAAAGCAGTTATCTGGAATAAGAAAGAGGAAAAGACTCCTGCATTAGTAAAAAGTTTCGCCAAATTTATGTTCAAACTAGATGGAAGATTCCGTACTGCAGTTGATCTTGGAATGGACTTTAAAGATGGGTACATCATCAAGAAAGAGTGCCCCTACGTAGAGGGGTTACCTCAAAAATACGGGGGCTTGGGAACTGAGGGAGATACAACAGCACTCGGAGTTATCAAAGCAATGAGAATTGGTGCTGAATACTTATTCGGGACCAGATCACTCAAGGACAAAATAATAGGTGTTCAAGGCTTAGGAAATGTTGGAGGATATATGGTTAAATTCCTACTGGAGGAAGGCGCCAATCTAATTGTTGCTGATATAGATAAGAACATGATTACGAAAACAAAGAAAAAGTATCCAAGCGTGAAAGTGGTTGCTCCCGATAAATTCTTAAGTACAAAATGCGATATCCTCTCCCCTTGTGCAATTGGAGGCATAATAAACTCCAGAACAATTCGCTCACTAAAGTGCAGAATGATATGTGGATCTGCAAATAACCAGCTTGAAAACCCAGAAAAAGACATAAAACAACTCGAAAAGACTAGGATTCTGTACCTCCCTGATTATATAGTCAATGCGGGAGGAATCATTCAAGCAATTGTTGAAATGAACAAGGGAAAAAAAGAAGAGGCGATAGAAAACACCAAAGTAATTGAGAAGAATATAAAGTACATTCTCAAAGAATACAAAAAGGGGAAGAAAAGCACCTTGGCCATTGCCGATGAATTAGTAGAGAGCAGATTGAAGTAGCTCTAAAATTATTAAATATTAAACCTAGAATAATGGAAACTACACAACCATTTAGTATTGTAGCTCAAACTGCCTTGAAAGTATCAACTGGTGTCATATCCAATCAAAGTGGAGAACAACTTGGATCTTTTGCTGCACCCAAGATAGAGATTCTTACTACTCCACAAACCCTGTGGGCACAAACTGTTGATAGAATTGAAGTTCCTTTTGCTAAAGAATACGATCAAGAAGAATATTTTAACAATCCCGCCTTGACTATGATGGGTTTCTATGAACTTAGAAGGATTATTAGATCACTTGGAGTCCCTACCCCACAACAGGAGGATTACTATAGCGAACCGCTCAAAGGTCAAAAATGCTTTGTTGTTGGGACTGGTCCGGGAAGAGAAATCGTTTGGTACTCAATATTCGGAGCTTCCGTATCAGGACTGGATGCAACTTCAAAATACTTGGAAATAGCTCAAAGGAAAGTTACTCTAGCTCAAGAATACTTAGGCCGGCAACTTCCAGTTGACAGGTTATACCAGTGTCCTGCCGAATCATTCTCCTGGCCCAGTAAAGAATATGATTTTGTATCCTGTCTTTTCGGCGTACTAAATCACGTAGAAAGCTGGGAACAAACACTTGCAACAATTTGCAACTCAGTAAAACCAGGAGGTAAGATATTTCTATCTATGTATGGGCAAAACGAAGCACTTGTATTCGAACTTAGAGGTCAACTTGGATACTCCCCTTCTATACTCCAACGAAGAACCGAAGGAGGAATTCTCCTCGGTGAAAGCAGTGACATATTACCTGCTAACTTCCCATTACCCGAAGAGGTCGCAGAAGTACTACAGGCTCAAGGTTTCTCTGATATTATGGCTAGTGGTGATTTAGCCCTAGCTGCATTATTTCCACAGATTACAACAAAAAAGAACCTTGAACTCTTTAAATCTCTGATAGCTCAGACAGAACCAAGGCTAGGAAATCGAATAAAAGCGGTTAACGATGCCGATGAGCTGTTATTAAGAACTTTTATTTACGAACAAAAGATCCCAAGACCTTTACAGGACTATGCCTACATTAGATTTGAAGGAACTAAAGTATGAAGATGTATGTCTGCGAAAGAAACGAAATAAACAAATCTGCAATAGACCTTTTAAAAAGAAATGGCTTCTCCGATCTCTCTGAGACTCGCCAAGCTGAAGCTGATGTGTTGTTTATCAGAACTTATACAACAGTTGACAAGGAGTTTCTATCGAAGTTCACCAGACTTAAATACATTTTAAAAGCAGGTGTTGGCCTCGATAAAATTGATCTCAAAATATGTCAAACAAGAGGAATTGAAGTTATTAATGCTCCCGGGTCCAATGCTAACGCAGTAGCAGAATATGTAATTTGTACAATTATTTTTGCTGCCAGGAGCATAAATCAACAAAATCTCAGACTCCGGAAAGGGCTTTGGCGCAATAGAATCTTAATTGGAAGCGAGCTACAAGGATCTGTTCTCGGAATAGTTGGATGTGGCGCTATCGGACAACAGCTAGCTAGAAAAGTGAATTTTTGGGAACTAAAAAAAATATTAGGATATGATCCTTTCCTAGATAAAGAAATTCTCAAGGAATGTGGAATTCAAAAAAGTACCCTAAAACAGCTTTTAAAGGAGTCAGACTTCATTACTCTTCATCTTCCTCTAAACCCTATGACAAAAAATCTTATTACACAAGAGAAAATACGACTAATGAAAAAAAGTGCAGTCCTAATTAATGCTGCTAGAGGAGGAATTATCAATGAAAAGGATCTGATCTATGCACTAGGAAAGAAAATTATAAAGGCAGCAGTTTTAGATGTTTTTGAGCAGGAACCCGCTATCAATCTTGATCTACTGACTTTAGACAATCTATATACAACCCCGCATATTGCAGCTTTGACTATGGAAGCAGAAAAGGAGATGGCTCTTTCACCTGTTAGACAATTACTTGCTATTACCAAGCACAAATCTTTAAACTTTAGTTGACAAACACCTAAACCATGATATAATTTCTTTATCTTACTAAAGCGATGAATAATAATAACCAAAATAAAACTTTAGTTCATCATCATAACTCGCAAGATTAGCTTTCGCGGGTTATTCTCTTTGTTATATTGAACTAGATACCGGCGAAAGCCGGTTCTTTTACGCAGCTCTAGAAAATTCAAATGAGTGAAGAATTTTTGTAGAAATGCATAACCCTGTAAACGAGATTGAGTCTGTCAAAATCGAGTTTTATAGGGTTCACAGAAAGGAAAATTATTTAATGGGAATTCTATAATGTACAGTCAGTTTAAATTCATCAAAACAAGCACAGCAGGAAACAGAACTGGCTTCATAATAGGCAGAAAGGCATATCAGGATAAGAAAAAAATAATGCAGATTATTCTTAATAAAGTGAATTTGGAAGCAGAACAGTATGTCTTCTTGTGGGAAGAAAACGGAAACTGTATGATGAATATGGCAGGAGAGAAACTATCCGGCGGAGCAGTTCTAGCGAGCCCAGTTATTCTTGGAAATTACCTAGGAAGAACTAAAGTAATAGCAGTTGGGAACAAGCTTAGATCAGAAATTACTGAAAAAGACAAAAATAAAATATACGTAAGAACTAAAATGCCAATATCAATGATTCGCACGTGGCCGAAGAGAATGAAGGCAGCCTGTCTGGGCAACATAGATGGATTCAGAGTAAATCTTGAAGGTATCTCATATTTTGTAACAAAGGAAAATGCACCAAAACGCAAATCATTACGACTGTTTAGAAAGCTGGATAAGGAAATGGGAACTGAGAAAGTTCCTTGCTTAGGAATAGTCGAAGTAAACGAATCTAATAAATCAAAGCCTACTGTCTGGGTCAAAGATGTCAGAACTATTACAGAAGAACAAGGATGCACAACAGGAACTATTTCGGCACAATTGTCGTTCCCGACAAAAAGCAGCTGGTGGCAACAACCTTCGGGGGAAAGTATCCGAGCTCAAATCGAGAATAATATCGAGATAGAAGCCAGTGTTGAGAAATTGAGTAATGGAAATGTTTATTTAAACGACCTTTAAAATAACTAACCGTATGGTAAAAATCTGGTTTACCATATGAAGTCCCGCAAAGCGGGACGAAGTATAGTGGCTGTAGCTTCCGCCAGAGGCGGACCACCAATAGGCAGAAACCAGCCCTTTGGCTGGCAATGGTTAGGGTCAATTTGGTGGCTATAGCTCAATGGTAGAGTCACCTGCCTGCTTGCCTGTCGAAGCTCCGAATGCACAGAGGAACGAATACAGGTGGAGCGAGATATAAATTTGGTGATCGTAGCTCAGCTGGTAGAGCACTTGCCTGTGGAGCGAGGTGTCATGGGTTCAAATCCCATCGATCACCCCAAAATAAATATTTTAAACGAATTGTCTGAACCGGAATAATCAAGTACAGACAAATAATTGGAATAAACAAAACATGAATACACTTAAATCACAATTACATACATCAGAGCACATCCTAGGTCAAATTCTCGACGAATACTGCACAGGATTTAGAACAACCGCTCTCGAATTTCGAGAAGATAACGTGAGGTATGATTTTAAGGCAGAAAACATGTCTGATACTATTACAAAAGATTTGCTTGAAGCAAAGGTTAATGTAATAATTAGAAGAAATATACCTGTAGAAACATATGAAGTGTCGAGGGAAAAAGCAAAAGAAATGGGACTTGATCTATCGATCGTTCCAAGAAGCGTTGAAAGAATACGAATTGTTGACATAAAGAGTGTAAATAAACAGGCTTGTGCTGGAGAGCATGTGAGCAATACCTCTGAAATAGGTCAGGTCGAAATAATTAAATTTGTAAAAAAAGGGGTAAATTCTTACCAAATAGTTTCTAAAATCCGGAACTAGTGGGAATTTGAGTTCTTCCGCTTTGCGGGATTTATCAAATTACTTTTGTAAGTTATCCATAACAATCTAATTTTTGTACAATAACAGACAAGTCATGAACAAACAAAGTAAACAGCAGAAAATCAGTACCCAACCATATAAAGGCGCCCGAGACTTCTATCCTGAGGATATGCGTGTTCGAAATTACATATTTAACATATGGAAAAAGGTATGCAAAAGATATGGTTTTGAAGAATGGGATTTTCCGTTCATCGAGCCATTTGAGTTATTTGAAGCAAAGTCTGGTGATGAAATTGTAAACAAACAGTTATATCGATTTACGGACAAGGGCGGAAGAGATGTCGCAATTCGTCCTGAGAAGACTCCTTCTCTTGCAAGAATGATAACTGGAAAGATCAAAACATTACCTAGACCTATAAAGTGGTTTAATATCGCAAACTGCTGGAGATTTGAAAAACCTCAAAAAGGAAGAGGGCGAGAATTTTTTCAACTCGACTGCGATATTTTTGGGGTGAAAGATGTCACAGCTGATGTAGAAGTGTTCAGTATTCCTATCGAAGTAATGAAGGAGCTAGGAGCTAAAGAAAATATGTTTGAAATTCGTATAAGCAACAGAAGACTTGCAGAATACTATCTTAGAGAAGTGGTGGAATTGAACGGCGGAATAAGTGAACAGGGCACTCAAATGTACAAAGTAGCCAGGATAATTGACAGCCAGCCTAAATTAACTGAGAGAGAGTTTTTAAAACAACTTGAATCAGAAAATGTTAATCCAAAACAAATAGACGCAATTATCTCTTTTATAAAGAGTGATATTCAGTTTGTTGAAAAATATAGAGATGATTCATATGGAGCTAAAGAAATTACGGATTTCTTTAGAATAGCTGAAAGTTTAGGATCTGCAAAATACTTTAAGTTCAGACCTGAAATTATGAGGGGGTTTGACTATTACACTGGAAATGTAATCGAGCAGTTTGACCTAGACCCAGCTAACAAAAGGTCCATGTATGGGGGAGGCAGATACGATGATCTTGTAAACATATTTACTGATGAGAAGCTAACCGGTGTCGGTTACGCTATGGGAGACGTAACACTCATGGAATTTCTCAAAGGCTGGAACCTGCTCCCTGTCCTACCTACTGAAACTGATGTGATGGTCACTATTTTTGACGAGAATACCAGAAATAAATCATTTGAAATAGTTCAGAAACTCAGGGAAAAAGGCATAAACACCTTTGCCTATCTAGAACCTGTCAAGCTAGATAAACAATTCAAATATGCTGACAGAAAAGGGATACGTTACGTCATAGTTGCCGGACTAGACGAGATAAAGAAAGGAACAGTTCAGTTGAAGGACATGCAAAGAAAGCAACAGCAGGAATTAGTGCTTGAAAAAGTAATAGAAAAGCTGAAACAATAATAAGCAATGGATTTCAATTAATCATTGTACATTAAAAAGGGTTACTCCAGTTGTTCAAAAGCCACGCCGCCTAGAACGCTCCTGTCTGTTCTACTCAGCACTGCAATATATTTCGTAAATTTACCTTGTATTTCAAGCAGAAACATCTTTATGAAATAATTACCTGAAGGGATTTTCATTGTTACCCCCTGCCATTTAGGATAATCTATCCCATGCAGATCAGTTAGTTTTACTTCCCCGCCCCTTACCTTAATCAGTCCTAATGAACTTGCTCCTCTGGAAATTTTATACTCTTTTGCAGAAATAGTAGGCTCACTTTCCTCAATCAGCCGGATCTCGACTCCCCTATTCCCGTCTCCACCAGTGCTTACAAAAAAGGCTCCCCTCTTGCCATTTTCTTGACGAATTCATCATCGGAGTATTTGCTGAATTTCAATATTTTTGACATGTCCCCGATAGCAGCCACTCTGCTCTCGATTGCCATCCGACCCTTCTTGCAGCTTAGCACCTTAAACTGTTCCTTTCCTGTTTTCTCCAAGATCGTACGTGTCATCTGTGAAAGCCGCACATTATGCCCCTGAGTGTATCCATATTTCTGCAAAATCTTTATAATGAACATCCAACTCATCTATCCCACGTACTCCTGCCTTAAAGGCCCCTACTGCGTAAGCGGATCTTAATCTTGGCTGTCTCTCCTCCTTTGCTTTTTTACTCGAAAGCTTGCCTTTGTCCTTCCCTTGCTCGCCCGATTCGGTTTGTATTTTTCAAAAGCAACTGTCTGATTTCTGAATAGAATTGTGCAAAATTGTGCAAAAATTGTGCGTATCCTTGCCAAAAAAAAATCACGTGATATAATAAAGTTCAGTTATTTTTTGAAAAGTTTCAATGAAGCAAGGGGTTCACCCCAAATACAATACAAAAGCGGTCATAACATGTGCCTGCGGAAGCAAATTCCAGAGTGGATCGACAAGAGATACTATCCAAGTTGAGCTGTGTTCAGCATGTCATCCTTTTTATACCGGGAAGCAAAAGCTAGTTGATACTGAGAACTTGGTAAAGAAATTCGAAGAAAAGAAAAAGGCAGCCCAATCCACAAAAGTCGTAAATAAAAAAGTCAAAAGAGAAAAAAGACGTGCTAAAGTAACAAGTATCAAGGGTGGCAAAAAGGTTACCCTCAAAGACATGCTTAAAGACCTACAAAACAAGTAGTAACAAAGTCTTATCTACTTCAATCATTTTTTGAGTTTGAAAATACAAAAGGAACCACTTCCTTTTACATTCGCCCCCTTGTTAATTATAATATCGTAATGGAAGAAAAAGATTTAGGAGAACAAATCAAAGAATACAAAGATAAAATCCACGAGTTGGAAATAGAAGCCTCTAGCCCGGATATCCTAAAGAACTACAGCAGGATCAAGGATATTACAAAGCAAATTTCACACCTCAGGGCCAGGTTTTCTATCTATGAGGAAATTTTAAAGATAAAACAACAATTTAGGGAGACACAAGATCTTTTAGAACACGAAAGTGAAGAAGAAATGATCCAAGTTGCACAAGAGGACATTGAACTCCTGCAGAAAAAAGAAGCTGAGCTTCTGGGCAAGCTGAAAGACCTAGAGAAAGGATCTTCATCGAAAGACGTCAAAGAGTGTATATTGGAAATAAGGGCTGGAACCGGAGGCGAAGAATCAAACCTGTTTGCATCAGAACTCTTCCGCATGTACGCTAAATATGCTGAATCCAAGGGCTGGAAAGTTCAGATACTATCGAAGCATCAGACAGGAAGCGGAGGATTTAAAGAATTAATTGCTGAAATCAACGGAGATGGAGCATACAGCCATCTGCAGTATGAAAGCGGCGTTCATAGAGTGCAAAGAGTGCCAGCAACTGAAAGCTCCGGTAGAATACACACCTCAGCCGTATCAGTTGTTGTGTTCCCGCTGAAAGAGGATTCTGAAGTTGAAATCGATCCTGCAGACCTGAAAATAGATGTGTTTCGATCGTCCGGACCTGGAGGCCAGAGCGTAAACCGAACAGATTCTGCTGTTAGAATGACACATAGACCGACTGGAACTGTCGTATCGTGTCAGGATGAAAAGTCTCAGCATAAGAATAAAAAGAAGGCACTTTCTATACTCGCAAGCAGACTTGAATCTCTACATGACAAGGAACAGCATGACGAGCTTTCAGAAGTTAGAAAATCTGCTATAAAAACAGGAGACAGATCTGCAAAAATAAGAACATACAACTTTCCCCAAAGCAGAATCACTGATCATAGAATAAAGAAATCCTGGTACAACCTAAAATCAATTATAGACGGCGACCTTGATCAAGTAATTGAGACACTGAAAACAAAGCTTTGATATGGTATTGGTATTATTTCGAAGAAGGTACTAGTCTTCAATTACGTGTTAAGAATAATATGCTTGATTGAGCCTTTACAATTTGACCACTAGTGTATAAAGCGGGAAGAACACATTGTTCATAAATTTGGGTAACAATCTCTTCTCGTATATTGAATTCTAAACCAAAACCAGCCAACACGTAAATCGCTTCGATCCCATTAAGACCTACAACAACTTGATATTGCCAAGAAACACCAGTTTGAATATTTAGTGCAACCTCAGCAAAAATCACGCCGACAAGATTCGTTGCTATGGCAAGATTGATTTCCAGAATACGTATACCATGTACTTCTCAAAGACGGATTATACCTAGTTTCTTCAGGTCCTCTTGGCCTATAAGTAGCGAAGTGATTTCCTCCTTCTTTGATCTCTGGAAGCAGATCTGGCACTTGTCAATGAAGCGGCACATATTCCATTTTGAAGCAAAATAAGTAAGACGAGGAATTATATCAAAAATCCTATAACTTGTGCGACATAAGGAATTTTATCTTCAATACAACTAATGCTATACTTCTCAGGAAGTAAGTAAGGAAGTAAGCCATCCCTGGGCTGAAGCCCAGGGCTTTAGCCCTCGCGTGTCATACTTGAACGCTGGGCTCTAATATATTCTTTCAATTTATATTCGCTTATCTTTCCACTTGTCTCTGCAAAGT
>Ga0180007_10003501_pt1 | contig 17425 bp, 12 predicted proteins | sample MM_PC_MetaG_FD_121122 | JGI IMG/M metagenome (GOLD analysis project Ga0180007, IMG submission 121122) | Groundwater microbial communities from the Aspo Hard Rock Laboratory (HRL) deep subsurface site, Sweden - MM_PC_MetaG | ecosystem: Environmental > Aquatic > Deep subsurface > Groundwater... | reverse complement strand
CAGGCCCTCAGCCTGGCCGGGCTGCGCCTGGAACTTTCCCTGGACGACGAGCACTACACTCCAGCTCCGTTCAAGGCCCTGTGGCCGCCCCGGCTCTACTGGTCCGGCCTGGCCCCCATGGCCGCCGCGCCCGGTCCGGTGCGCCTGGAGTTGGACTCCGCGGCGGCGCGCTACCTGCGCCTAAGCCGCCAGGGCCCGCCTTTGCCGCCAGGCCTGGCGGTTGTCATCTCTGTAGCGGAAAATTAGACCAAAGCCGCGGCCCGGCTGCACGGGGGCCGCCAAGAGGATCAGGCGATGTAGGCGCGCCAGGTGCGTTCCAGTCCCTCGGTCACTTCGGTTTGGGGAACCCAACCGGTGAAGCGGCGCAGGCGGCTGTTGTCCAGGACCAGGCGATAGCCGTAACCGGGCTGGCTTTCATCGTCCGGCGGCGGAGCCACCCCGGCCAAGCGGCTTACCTCGGCCGCCATCCGGGCCACCCGCCATCCCTTGCCCGTGGCCAGGTTGACCAAGCGGCGGCCAGGTTCCGGCTCCAAGGCGGCCAGGCGCAGCATGCCCTGGGTAACGTCGTCCACGTAGAGCAGGTCCAGCGCCTCGCCGGGACGCCGCATGATGGGCGTCTGACCGGCCTTGGCCATTTGCATGGCTTCCAAGACCACGGTGCCGGTGTGGGCTCCCGGCCCGTAGACGTTGCTCAGGCGAACTATCTGCAAGGCCAGGCCGCCCTCCGCCGCCAGGGAGGACAGGCCCTGTTCGGCGGCCAGCTTGGCCTCGGTGTAGGCGTTGCGGCCCAGCACCGGGCCGTCCTCGCTGATGTTGCCCCCGTCCTCCACCGGCTGATAGACCAGGGCGCTGGAGGCGAAGATCATCTGCCGCCCTCCCCGCTCCAGCCAGGCTCGGCCCAGGGCCGTGGCCATGCCCGCGTTCAACTCCCGCGCCCTCTCGGGGTCGCGGGCGCAGTCCACCGGCATGCTCAAGGCGGCAAAGTGGAACAGCACGGTGTCGGCCGCCGGTCCCGGCCCCTGGTCCAGGCTCTGGGCCATGCCCTGGGGACTCATCAAATCCGCTTGCAGCCACTCAACCTCGCTGGGCAAATCCTCCGGCGCCGCGGCCTGATCCAGGGCCAACACCCTGGCACCGGCCTTGGCCAAGGCCGCAATTAGGTGACGGCCCAGGAAACCCGCCGCGCCGGTGATGATCACCGGACGATTTTGCCAATTGAAGTCGCTCAAATCTAATTACCTGCCAATCCCGCCGGCTGTTCGCAACATTTTGAATCTGTCTTGGATTTGGAGTAGTTAAGGAGAGGCCCCCAGGCTCTGCCAGCCTGGCGGCGTCCTTAAGGTGGAGGCTTTGGTGTTGCGATGCCGCCCCTCGGTTCACCCCGTTTCAGGCAGGCCCAATTATGCCCCTTACCGCGTTCCGCCGTCCAGGCGAAATGGAGCGTCCCGCTACTCTACAATTCATCCCCACAACGGCTTGTGCTTGCGTCTCAAGGGCTTAGGGATGACCCTGCCCGCCATACAGCCGGGAGGCTTCAAACGCAATTTAATGCCCCGCGATGGCCGCGGTTCATCCTAAGCCTCGGGCAATTATATTTGAGTAGCTGGATTCAGTCCAGGCCCCCGGGCCGGACAGCGCAATCAAGTATCTAATTTTTATAATCTATGGACATTTAAATTGTCCCTGGCCATACCATCGGCCCAAGGCCGCTCCAACGAGGGTTAGACAGCGGGGCGTAGCCGTGCTTTACTCAGCCCAACAAGCCCTTGGATCATGCCCGCATTGATTTTTCTAACCATTGGCTTGATGGTATGAAGGCCCGTAGTGGGGATAGTGTAAGAGGCGACCTATAAAGGCTCGAGCGAAACGGGATAACATGACCCATCAAGGACGCGCCATCGCATCCATGCTTCTGCTGTTCGTGATCATATTCGGCGCTTGTTGCTGCCTGGCGGGCGAGCGGGCAGGCGCTGAGTTCCGCCTCCTGCATACGATTGAAGCGGATAAGCAGGCCACCTTTCAATCGTTCCAGCCGAAGATGGTGGTGGACGGACGGCGCGTCTACTTTGAATACCTGCAGACCATGGCCAAGGACGGGGCCTCCACCGTGCGCCTGGCGTTTTATGACGGCCACGGCCTCGCCTATCTCGACCAGCGCCAGGGGCACATCACCTCCGGGTGCCTGCTGAGTGGCGGCCGGATGCTCTATCACCTTTTCAACGGTTACCAAAAACAGCAGTTGCACCTCACCGTCTACCGCCTCCGCGCGGACGGCGCGCATTTGGTGCAGCGTAAGGTCTATCCCGGCTTTGTCTCGGCGGGCAAGGTCAACGCCGCCCTGGCCGAGGGAACCATCTACGTGGCCGACGCTTACGGCGGACTTTGGCTAATCAACTGCAAGACCCTGGCCCTTACCCCGAGGCGCAAGGTGATCCCGGAGCCAGGAAAGCCATTAGGCCTGCAATATCCCCACATCGCCCTTGACGGCAAATGGCTGGTGCTGGCCAACAACACCATTAAGCAGGGCTGGCACTACTACGGGGTCTTAGTGGCGGTTGCCGAACGGGGCAAGATGGGACTCACCTTCGGCCCTGCTCAGGAGGTGTTCGACCGGGAGCGCCTGGAGTTGAACACCTGGCTCACCGGCATGGCCCTGCGGGGCGACTCCCTGGTATTGGCCTACACGCGCAACCGCAACCACTTCGACCCCTGGGGCTACTTCCGCAACCTCGAATCCAACATCGCCGGTTTTTCGGTGCACGACCTGGTTACGGGGACGACCAGGCACCAGACCCTGGACGACGACCAGATAATGTCCGGCAGCCTGCTGGTCCATGGCGGGAGCCTGTACATGGTGAGCATGAGCCCGGGCTTGCTTAAGATTTACCGAATCGACGACAGCGGCTCGGCCCGCAAGATAAAAGAAACGCCCACGGGCATTCTCTGCCCCTACGCCATGCAGGCGGTGGCCGATGGCGAGGGGTTGGTGGGCATGGTCACCGATCGCAACGGCGACTGCCTGTCCCGCGACACGGGCAAGGGCCGCCTGGTGCTGTTTCGGGTCACCGGGGCGTTCCCCTAGAAAATTCGCTCCCGGTGCGGGGAATTATCGCCCGCTGGACGGGCTTTAAGCCTCAAGTGGGAGGCAGTTTTGGGCCTTGGTCTAGGGGGCAATCGCAGGCGGCGCCTTTTTTAGAGCCAGCTCCATTTTAATGAATACATGTGGCGGTCGAACGAATATCCTATTGAAGGCCTGGGCCGGGATTGGCTTTTCCGCTGCACTCGGCTTCTCAAGGGCCCGAGCCTGGGGTAGGATGAGCAAGGCAGTTCGACACCGGATTCAACGCAAAGGGTGACTCATGGATTTGCAAGGTAAGCGACTCGTACTCGTGGGCGGGGCCGGCCTAATCGGCTCCCACACGCTCGACAAACTAATCGCCGAGGACGTCAAGGAAATAGTCATCTACGACAATTTCGTGCGCGGCAGCGTGGAAAACCTTTATTCCGGCCTGAAAGACCCCCGCGTAAAAATTTTTGATATCGGCGGCGATATCATGCAGAGCGACATCCTGGAGGCGGCCCTCAAGGACGCTGACGGCGTCTTCCACTTCGCGGCCCTTTGGCTGCTGCAATGCCATGAGTTCCCCCGCAGCGCCTTTGACGTAAACGTGCGCGGCACTTTCAACGTCATGGAGGCCTGCGTCAAGCTGGGGGTCAAGCGCCTGGTGTATTCGTCTTCGGCCAGCGTCTACGGCGACGCGGTGCGCGAGCCCATGGACGAGGACCATCCCTTCAACAACCAGAACTTCTACGGCGCCACCAAAATCGCCTGCGAAGCCATGTTGCGCGCCTTCCACTACCGCTACGGCCTGGACTATGTGGGCCTGCGCTATATGAACGTGTACGGCCCGCGCCAGGACTATCACGGGGCCTACATCGCGGTGATCATGAAGATGCTCGACGCCATCGACGCGGGCAAAAACCCCACCATCCTGGGCGACGGCTCCGAGGCCTTCGACTTTGTCGCCGTGGAGGACTGCGGCGCGGCCAACGTCTGCGCCATGAAGGCCGCCACCACGGACCGTTTCTACAACGTGGGCACCGGCAAGCGGACCTCCCTCAAAGAGCTGGCCGAGCTGATCCTGGAAGTGACCGGCAGCGACCGCTCCATCGATTACGCGCCGCGCAGCCAGGCCACTTTGGTGCGCAACCGCATCGGCTGCCCCAAGCGAGCCAGCCAGGAGATCGGCTTCACCGCCCAACTCGACCTGCGCGAAGGGCTCAAGCGCCTGGTCGAGTGGCGCTCGGCCCACATAGCCGAGGTCGAGACCCGCCGCAGGGCCGTCGGCCTGGCCAACTGAGCGCCCGTAATCATGCAGCCAGCGGACCCCATCAAGCCTTTGAAGCGAGCAGCCTGACGTGTGCGGAATAGCCGGGGTAATAAATCAACAAGGGCGGCCGGTCTCGCCCGTAGCCATCAAACGCATGACCGACGCCATCGCCCACCGTGGTCCGGACGGCGAAGGGGCCTACGTTAAAGGCAACATCGGGCTGGGCCACCGGCGCTTGGCGATCATCGACCTCTCGGCGGCGGGCAACCAGCCCATGGCCACCGAAGACGGCCGCTATGTGCTCAGCTACAACGGCGAGGTCTACAACTTCATGGAACTGCGGGTGGAGCTGGAGACCAAGGGCCACCAATTCCACTCCAAGACCGACACCGAGGTGGTGCTCAAGGCCATGGCCCAATGGGGGTTGGAGGCCCTCGATCGCTTCAACGGCATGTTCGCCTTCGCCCTGTGGGACAAGGCCGAACGCCGCATGCTCTTGGCCCGGGACCGCTACGGCATAAAGCCGCTTTACTATGCCTGGAGCGGCGAGTCCTTTCTTTTCGGCTCGGAAATAAAGGCCATCCTGGCCCACCCGCACTATCAGGCGGATTTGGACCGCGAAGCCCTGGTGGAATACCTCTCGTTCCAGAACTTTTTCACCGACAAGACCCTCTTCAAGGGCGTGCGCCTGCTGCCGCCCGGCACCCACATGACGCTGGACGGCGAGGGCAAATCAAGCGGCCCGCAGCGCTATTGGGATTTTTGCTTCTGCGAGCCGGAGACCCGGCGCGCCGAGGCCGACTATCAGGAGGAGCTTGACTACCTGCTGCGCCAGGCCGTCTCCCGCCAACTGGTGAGCGATGTGGAACTGGGCGCTTATCTGAGCGGCGGCATGGACAGCGGCACGGTCACCGCCCTGGCGGCCCATTCCTTGCCCTACATCAAATCCTTTACCTGCGGTTTTGATTTGCACTCGGTTTCCGGCGTGGAGCTCAGCTACGATGAGCGCGAAGCCGCCGAGTACATGTCCTACCTGTTCAAGACCGAGCATTACGAGATGGTGCTCAAGGCCGGGGACATGGAGCGGGTGATGCCCCGGCTGGCCCGCTGCGTGGAAGAGCCGCGCATCGGCCAGAGCTACCCCAACTACTACGTGGCCCAACTGGCCTCCAAGTTCGTCAAGGTGGTGCTGTGCGGCACCGGCGGGGACGAGATGTTCGCCGGTTATCCCTGGCGCTACTACCGCGCCGTGGTCAACACCGATTTTGAAAACTACATCGATAAATACTACGCCTTTTGGCAGAGGCTGATCCCCAACGGTAAGCTGAACTCGGTGCTGGCCCCCATATGGGACGACGTGAAGCACGTGGCGCCCAGGGACATCTTCCGCGGCGTGTTCAGCAAGCAGGTCAGCAGGCTCACCCGCCCCGAGGACTACATCAACCACTCGCTGTATTTCGAGGCCAAGACTTTTTTGCACGGACTGTTGGTGATTGAAGACAAGCTGGGCATGGCCAATTCCCTGGAAACCCGGGTGCCGTTTTTGGATAACGACCTGGTCGACTTTGCCATGCGCATCCCCATCGGCCTAAAGCTGGGCAACCTGGGCAAAGTCATCAGCCTCAACGAAAACGAGCCCGGACCCAAGACGGCCCGCTATTTCCAGAAGAACCGCGACGGCAAGTTGATCCTGCGCAAGGCCATGGAGCGCTACATCCCCGAGGCCATCACCAACGGCGAAAAGCAGGGCTTCTCCGCTCCCGACGCCACCTGGTTCAAGGGCGAGAGCATCGACTATGTAAAGCAGAAGCTTTTCAACGACCGGGCCAATATTTACAATTACCTTGATCCCAAGGTGGTTAGGTCCTTGATCAGCGATCACCTGGAAGGCAGGGAAAACCGCCGCCTTTTGATCTGGTCCATGCTTAGCCTGGAAAAGTGGTGCGAAGCCTTCATGGTTTAGGAGACGGACAGGGCGCTTTATCATTAGTACAGACGGCACCAACGAGACTGTGTAGCTGAATGTTTTTGCGCATTTTCAACCCGGTCGCTAACTACAGGGCCTTGAGAGAGGCCTGGGGTTTCATGCGCCCTCATGCCCGTCTGATCTATGAAATGTCCAAGGAAAGTATCTTCGGCCGCTACAAGGGCCAATTCCTGGGCGGGTTCTGGGTCATCCTCCACCCCCTGGCCATCACCCTGCTCTATCTTTTCCTGTTCGGCATAGTGTTCGCCCAGCGCATCGGAGGTACCAGGGAGCTGCCCCTGGATTACACCACCTACATACTCTCCGGCCTCATCCCCTGGCTGACCTTCCAGACGGCCATGAGCACCTCGGTCACCGCCGTCATCGCCAACTCGTCGTTGGTCAAGCAATTCATCTTCCCCATAGAGATTCTGCCCATCCGCGACGTGGTCTCCTCCCTGGTGATTTGGTTCACGGGAATCCTGGCCACGCTTATCTACGTGGCCGCTTCCCAACAGGTGGTCATGGCCACCTGGGCCCTGCTGCCGCTGGTGCTCTTGGTGCAGATATTGGCCATGCTCGGGGTGGCCTTCATCCTCAGCGCGGTGGCCGTCTTTTTCAAGGACATAAAAGATTTCGTCCAGCTATTCAGCCTGGTGGCCATCTTCCTTATGCCGGTGGTTTTTCTGCCCGGCTGGGTGCCCGAGATCTTCCGGCCCATAATCTGGGCCAACCCCTTCACCTACATGACCTGGGTCTACCAGGACGTGATTTACTTCGGCAGGATAGCCCATCCCTGGGCCTGGGTAATCTTCTTCGCCTGGTCGATCCTCGCTTTTGCCGGTGGTTATCGCCTGTTCAAACGGACCAAACCTATGTTTGGGAGCCTGGTGTGAGCAGCGACAAGATCATCGAAATACGCGGCCTGTCCAAAGCCTATCCCCTGTATGCCCGGCCCATGGACATGCTCAAGGAGATGGTGCTGGGCGGCGTGCGGCACGACTTGTTCTGGGCTCTGCGCGATGTGTCCTTTAGCGTGCGCTCCGGCCAGAGAGTCGGCATCATCGGCCCCAACGGCGCGGGCAAAAGCACCCTCTTGCAAATCATCGCGGGCAACCTGCTCCCCACCTCCGGGTCGGTGGAGGTGAACGGCAAGATATCCGCTCTCCTGAGCCTGGTGCCCGCCTGGAATGTGGAGCAAACCGGCATCGAGAACATCAGGTTCAACCTGCTGTTGCAAGGCTGCTCTGCTGCGCAAATCTCCGGGCTGACCAGAGACATCGTGGATTTCGCCGAACTGGGCGCCTTTATCCATCAGCCGGTAAAGACCTACAGCACCGGCATGAGCGCCCGCCTGTCTTTTGCCATCGCCACGGCGATCAGCCCGGAAATCCTCATCGTGGACGAAGTGCTGGGGGTTGGAGATGGCTATTTCGCGGGCAAGGCCATGCGCCGCATGAAAGAGATGTGCGACAAGGGCAAGGCGCTTTTGTTCGTCAGCCACGCCATCGCCGCGGTGCGCCAGTTGTGCGACACCGCCATCTGGCTGGAGAGCGGTGGCATCCGGTTCATGGGGCCCGTGGATTACGTCACCGCTAAATACGACGAAGACATGGCCCGCAGCGACGACGAATCGGTGCGCGAGGCCAATATCCAGCGTGTGGAGAAAAGCCTTCATTTCGCCTCGCCGGATGACATCCCGGACCCGGACATGGTGCGCTTGCGCCTGCGCGCCCCCAAGGACGCCGGCGCGGGCGGGGTTTACTATGTGCGAGACCTCAGGGTGCGTTGGCAAGACGGCTCTCGCGAGGATTACCTGGACGTGCCGGTGGATGCCGAAGACCAGGGCATGGCTTCATATATCGACGCCCTGGGCTGCGAATGGGGCCGCCTGTTCACCAAACAAGGCGTCGCCTCGCGCATGCTGGTCTCGCGCACCGGAGCCCGCAGGGGCGGCCACTTTCTGGCTCGCCGTCCCGAGGCATACGCCGAGCAGCCATGGGAAGTGCGAGTCGATTGGGTGGCCCTGTCCGAGGACTACCAGCCCGACCTTGTGTTGGAGTCCATTGATTTGATGGAGGCGGCCTGGACACCGCTTGAAGTCTTGTCCAAGGAGCCTCTCGCGGACGGCTGGACCCGTTTTACGGCCGACGGCGCCATCATGCCGGCCAACCAGCAGGCCAAAGAAAACGCCCTCATCCTGGCCCAGCACCGGCGCCTCTCGCCCATTGAAATCACCTCGGTAAAGGTGTGCACGCAAAGCGTCGAGACCAACGTGGTGCGAGAGGGCGAGCCCTTCCTGGTCAAGGTGGACGCCGACTGCCTGGAGGATGCACCCAAATTTTGCATCTGCTTGCAGATAAACAGATCCGACGGCGTTTATATCTTCTGGCAGCCCTCTGATTTTGAGCAGCCGTTGGACACCTCGGGTGCAAAAAAGGTGACACTAAGCTTCCATTTTGATGATAATCACTTCTCCTCGGGCGATTACGATATCACGGTAACCGCGGTAACCTCGCCCTGGCACAAGGATATAGTGCAATCCGAGGTAGAGACCTTTGACAGAAAAATATCAGCCATGAAATTTCACGTATCAAGAGAGATTTATTCGGTGCAATTTGGGGCCGTAAATCACCGGGCCAGGGTGAGCCTGCAAAAATACAATTAGCATTATTCATGACCGGGTTTAATTCCGGGTTGCCCTGTCCATGGTTTGTTTGACAAGTCTTAGCGCATGACAAGGCTCGCGACATGACGGACCCCACAAAAATTTCACCGACTGCCACCGATGCCTTGGAGAAGGATTTCGAAGACAGTATCGCGGAGCGCTACAATCGTGATTATCACAAGTCACCCATAATGAGATATTTTGATTCACAGTTCGTAGATTATGTCTGCGAGCACTATCACAGCCAAGACCGGGTTCTTGATCTTGCCTGCGGCCCTGCGTCGTTGTGGGGAATTTTCGCAACCAAGTTGGGGGGGACCGACAATATAGTTGGAGTGGACCTGTCGCCCAAAATGATCGAACAGGCCCAATCTCTCTATCCTGACGGCAAGTTTGAAGTAGGCAGTTTTTTTGACCTCCCGTTTGATTCCGGCAGCTTTGACATCGTTATCGTATCAAGCGCATTCCACCATGTTCACGACGACCTGCTCATTAAAGCGCTGGAGGAAATCAACCGGGTCCTTGACGAGCATGGCGTTTTGATTGGCAGAGAGCCGCTGCAATCCAAGCGTTTGTCTGATACCGATGGTTGGTTGTCCGGCGCTTTAATGCATTTTCGCCATATGGTTTATCGTCTCAACCATACGCGCGAATACCCTGAGCCTGACCCAGGCCCCAACCATCATGCTTATGATCCAGAGGAGTTCTTACAATTTATTTCCACCACCTTTGCCATTAAAGGAGTGAGTTTCCACAACCCGGTAAGCCCATTTATAGCAAGGTGCAAAGATGCCTTGGTGGCACACATCGCCGCATTCCTCGACCTGTCCGTAGCTCATCGCGGCGGCCATGAACTATTCTACACGGCCACTAAAAATTACTCTGAGTCTGCCGATGTTTCACAGTGCATCCAAAACTTCATCGCACAAAACGCCATAACCGATAATGACAAACTTAACTTTGCCGCCTCGCTTGAGGTAGCATCAAGGCACCTCGAAGATTATCTCACCGCAAATGCACCAAAGAGCGACACAACTGAATCGAAAAGGTAAAGCAAATTGCCGGAAACATCTTTGTCACCAGAAAACAGCAAGTGGCTGGCGGATTTCAAACATAAACACGGGCGCAGCCCCAGAGTTTTGCATATAGGTAATATTGCCAACAACGCCTACAACAACGCCAAGTTGCTGATCTCGGCCGGCATAGACTGCGATGTAATTTGTTATGATTATTATCACATCATGGGTTGTTACGAGTGGGAAGATGTTGAGTTTTCAGGGCCTATATTAGACCCTTTCAAGCCAAACTGGATTGCCGCCGGTATAAAAACCTGCAACCGCCCAAGGTGGTTTGCCCAAGGGCCCATCAAAAGATGCATCGACTACCTTGTAGCCAAAAGGAAGAGAGATCAAGGCGCGGCGGAAATACTTTGGAAAAAGCTCGTATCTCGCAGTGGCTACAGCCCGTTTGACAAAGGGCCTCCATTGGTCCAAAAAAGCATAGATTTCTTCACAAAGTCACGGAAGATGACTCGGCATATTTTGCACAAGGCCAAAAATAAATACAAATCCATGATCGCCATAATTGACGGCGAACTTATTAATACTAACTATTTCGACAAACTCATGCAAAATATATCAACCAAAGGGAAGTCTATAAAACAACATATATCCCATGATAAAGGCTATAACAAAAAGCTGGCAATCCCACGCTTAATTGAAATCTTGCTAACTATATTAAAATACGTGACAAGCGCCGCCTTTTTATTAATTAAAGTATTCTTAAAATCACTACACCTGATAATCAGATTACCATCGGTGGTTTTATCCAGAAAAAATATAACAATCGACTCGGAGTTTAATAACAGAGTAAATTATTTGATAGAAAAATATCGCCAAGAATTTCCAGACCGGGAGGACGCCCTCTCTTATGGCGACCTAATCAGCTACCAAAACATAATTCCCCTTTGGAAGCAATTATTCGAAAACTATGATTTCATCATTGCTTATTCCACCGACCCCATCATTCCGATGATAGCCGATAAAAGCTATTTCGCCTTGGAGCACGGCACCATCAGAGAGATACCATATCAAGACACTTCGGTGGGCAGGGCCACCTCCCTTGCTTATCGCATGGCCCAACATGTTTTTGTCACCAACACCGACTGTGTGGCCAGCGCGGAGAAGCTTGCCCCAGGCCGCTACACCCTGATCAACCACCCCTATGACGAGGACCACGGACTTGCCGTCTCGGGTTGGGAAAAGGACCGTCTACGGTTGTGTCAGGAACTGCGCTGTGAAATGCTATTTTTCTTCCCAACCCGCCAGGACTGGGTGCCCGGCACCGGTTATGCCGACAAGGCGAACGATGTATTCATTCGGGCGGTTGGCACCTTGCGCAAACAGAGTCTTTCCCTGGGCCTCGTCTGTTGCCAATGGGGCAAAAATGTCAAACAGACCAAAGCATTGATTAACGAGCTGGGGTTTTCGCAAAATGTAAAGTGGGTTGAGCCCATGGCCATGGTCGCTTTCGAACGGATGGCCAGAGCCGCCCACTGCGTTGTAGATCAATTTTTACTTGGCGCTTTCGGAGGCGTTCTGTTCAAAGCAATGGCGGTCGGCGCTCCGATAATGACCTATCTCGATGAAAGGGTCGTGTTGCGCCAATACCCACAGTGCCCTCCGGTAATAAATTGCCGCACGGAAGGCGACATCGTTCAAGCTATCGCGGAATTGTATCGATGCCCCGAAAAGCTGAAGCAGGCTGGATCAGACGCGCGGACCTGGATGAAAAAATATCACTCGAAAAACCTGGCGGTGAATACCCAAGTCGACCAATTTAGAGCATCGTCTTTGGGTGGGCCTAATCTTGGATGTTCATGATTGATCAGAGCCGGCCTATTTAGAAAGCAGCTATCATGGCAAAATCAGACCAAACTTTTGCAAGCTTCAAAGACAAATGGGAAAACAACCGAGAGTTGGCTTTCTCTGAAACGCTTAAAGAAGGCTCCGACATATTCAATTGGATATTGCGCCGCAACGGCTTTGATAATCCCGATGCGTTTAGGCAATGGCTAGCCGAGCGGCCCCGCATCCTAGATGCGGGTTGCGGCAATGGCCGCGTGACCGCCCTTATAAGCATGTACGCGCCGGCTTCAGCCGACATTTTGGGAATCGACCTCACCGCGGCACATGTTGCCAAGGAAAACCTAGCGGAATTCAAAAATGTGCGGGTCAAGCAAAAGAATATTTTAGAGGATTTATCCGATTTAGATGTTTTCGATTTAATCTATTGCCAAGAAGTACTACACCACACCTCAGACCCACGCGCCGCCTTTATAAACCTTTGCCAGAGGCTGGCTGATGGCGGCGAAATAGCCATATATGTGTATAAGCAAAAGGCACCCATGCGCGAATACGCCGACGATTTTATCCGTTCGGCTATTTCTTCTCTACCCTATGAACAAGCCATGAACGACATGCGGGAAGTGACCGAATTAGGTAAGTCGCTTTCGGAATTGAACACCAAGGTCACCATCCCCGACGTGCGCGTACTTGGCATCGAAGCCGGCGAGTATGACCTTCAGCGGCTTATCTACCATTTCTTTTTAAAGTGCTTCTGGAACCCATCCCTCAGCTTTGAAGACAACGCCGCCATCAACTACGACTGGTATCATCCACAGCTCTGCACCCGGCACACCCTGGACGAAGTGGAGCAATGGTTCAAAGAAGCCAACCTTGAAATTATTCACCGCTTGGTTGACCATTACGGAATCACCGTACGCGGGGTAAAAATAATATAGCCGCCATGTCTCTTTCTTCCACAGATATCAGGCAGCACGTCAAACTTTTTGGTAAATTGTTCTGCGAGATACCGCTGTTATTTTTTCTACCAATTATCTGGATTATACGTAAAGCATTGTCATCGCAAATACGGCATAAGGCCATAAGCATTTGGACCGGCGCGCCCATCATAACCGTCGCCAAAAATTGCCGGGTTGAACGCCTCCAGGGTTTCAATGCAATTTCTGTAGTGGCACGCACCTATTTTATTACTGATGAATTTGACTATGACCTGGATCGTCTAGCCAAAGGTAATCATCTTCTTTCTCTTCTTTATACTTACGTCGCGTTCCTCCTGGTTTGCCTGCTGGCGGTGCGGGTGCATGCATATATGGACGGAGGCCTTCTACCCTCGCATCAAAGGCGGCGATTCAATCCTTTAGAGTTATGCGCCTACCGTCTGCTCGGCATAAAATTATTGGTGTGGACCTATGGCGCAGATGTCCGCACTCGTCGACGCACCATCGCCCTGGGCCAGCCCAATTGTTGCACTGACTGCGACCAGGTAGGCGTCGCCTGCATTTGCGACGACAAGCTGGGCATCGCCAATTACCGGCGCGTGCACAAGGCGGCGGAAGGCGTTTTCTCCATGGGAGATATGCTGGAATACACGCCTGGCAGCCGAAACGACCTATTCTTTTGGCCGATCGATCTTGAGGCTGACCATGGCCGCCGTTATGCGCCGGCCTACCCTGCTTTGGATCTCGGCAAGCCGCTGCGGGTGGTCCATGCGCCCAACCACCGGGTGTTCAAGGGCACCCGTTACCTTGAAAAAGCGGTGGCCCAGCTGCGCTCGGAAGGCGTGTCCATCAATCTGGTGCTAGCGGAACACCTGCCGAACCATGCAGCTCTGGAGCTTTATCGCTCGGCTGACCTTATTTTCGATCAATGCCTGATTGGCTTTCATGGATACTTTGCCTTGGAAGGCATGGCCCTTGGCAAGCCGGTGATGTGTTTCATCAGGGACAGACGACGCTACCTTTTGGCGCCGGATGAGTGCCCGATAATCGATGTTGATGTTGCGCATCTGACCGACCGACTGCGGCGCTGGGCCACCATAGACCGTGCCGAGCTACAATCAATCGGCATGCAGTCTCGCGCTTACATCGAAAAGTATTACAGCTATCATGCTTTTTCCGGCCGACTCAGGACGGCCTACCAAGACATGGGGTTGATGTGACAACAGCGATCATAGGTTCAAAGGGCTATGTCGGCGCCCGGTTATCACGCTATCTAAAGCGCCTTGGCCATTCTGTGCTGGAATATTCTTCAGGCGTAACCGGCGGCATAGATCCCGGCTGTGGCCTTTTCCCGCAAGACTTCGCCTTCCCCAGCGAAGTAGACACGGTGTATTTCCTGGCTCAGTCGCCCCATTACAACGCGATGCCCGAGCAGAGCGCTCATCTGTTATCGGTCAACACCATCGCGGCAATCCAAGCCGCCGAAGCGGCCCGCCGGGCCGAGGTCGGGCGCTTTGTTTACGCATCCACCGGCAACGTCTACTCGCCATCTTTCGCCCCGTTCAAAGAGACCGATCCGGTTCGCAGGGACAATTGGTACGCCTTGAGCAAAGTGATGGCGGAAGACGCGCTGGCCTTATATCGCCCACATTTTGCGGTCAGCCTGGTTCGCTTCTTCGGCATATACGGCCCAGAGCAGAGCGGCAAGCTGGTCCCCAATCTCATCAACTCGCTAATCAGCCAACGCGATATTTTCATCGCCAGCGCGCCTGGAGCTTCCGCCATGGACGGCGGGTTGCGAATCTCCCTGATGTTCATAGACGACGCGGTCAAGGCGCTGCAACTGCTCGCGGAAGCAACCGTCAATTTCGACGTGGTCAACCTGGCGGGCGATACCAACTATTCCATCGCCGACATCGTGCAGACCGCTGGGCTGGCGCTGGGCCTGGAGCCGCACCTGATCCCAGCGCCAAGCCCCAGGGAGGGCGATCTGATTGCCGACGTGACGCTTATGAAAACCTGGTTTAGCGACCCCTTGGTCAAGCTAAAAGAAGGCATCGACTTGACTGTCGCCGCCTTGCCTCGATGACCTACGGCCTTCACCAATTCGCCGGGCGGTCCAGGCCATGACCAAGCCCCTCAAGATTCTGCACTGCCCCGCCACCGTGGGCGGCCACCCGCAACAATTAGCCATATCCGAGCGCGAGTTGGGCCTGGATTCTCACTCCGCCACCCTGGAACAAAACTACCTGCAATACCCAGTCGACGAGGTGGTCTTTGGCCGTTGCAAAGTGCTCAACGAACTGCGGCGCTGGCGCTTCGCCGCCAGGGCCCTGCGGCGCTACGATGTTATCCACTACAACTTCGGCTCTTCCATCATGGCCGGCCGGGTCGACGAGCGCGGCGGGGTCATGGAGCACACGGCTCGCAAGCTCTACAACTTGCTGTATGGCCGACATGTTGAGTTGCGCGACGTGGCCCAGGCCCACAAGTTGGGCAAGGTAATCGCCGTCACCTACCAAGGCGACGACGCCCGCCAAGGCGACTTCTGCCGCGCTCACTACCCCATCCACTTTGCCCACGAACTGGAGGCCAGCGGCTACTACTCCCGGTTCTTTGACCAGGTCAAACGGGAAAAAATAGCAGCTTTTGATCGTCACGCCGATCTGATCTACGCCCTGAACCCTGACTTGCTAAACGTATTGCCCCAGCGGGCCCGCTTCTTGCCCTATGCCAACGTCGATCTGCGCCAATGGGCTCCTACGCCGCCGGAGAGCGATTTGGGCATGCCCCACGTGGTACATGCCCCCACCCACCGCAAGGTGAAGGGCTCGGAATATATTGTCGCGGCTTTGGAACGGCTAAAGGCCGAAGGCGTACCCTTCAAATACACCCTGGTGGAAGGAGTGCCTCGCGCCCGCGCCAGGGAGGTTTACGAAACGGCCGACCTTGCGGTCGATCAAATCCTGTCCGGGTTTTACGGCGGCTTGGCGGTCGAACTGATGGCTTTGGGCAAGCCGGTGATCTGCTATCTCCGCCAGGAAGACCTGCGCTTCCTGCCCCAGGAAATGCGCCAAAGCCTGCCCATAATCAACGCCGAACCGGCAACCATCTATGAGGTGCTCAAGACCTGGCTGACCACCAGAAAGATGGAACTGCGGGCCCAAGGGCTGCTTTCCCGGGCATATATGGAGCGCTGGCACGATCCCCTGAAGATCGCCGCCTCCATCAAAAGAGACTACGAAACGGCCTGCGCGTCCAAGCCTTCCCGCCGCGTGCTGGAGTAACCGGTTATGTGCGGCATCCTCGGTGGCTGGTTCGAACAAGACAGGCAGTCGGACCATGCCCGCATGGCGGCGGGGCTGGCGGCTTTGGCTCACCGGGGGCCGGACAATGAGGACCAAGCCTCCTTTTTTGGCGACTGGGGCGCGGTGACCCTGGGCCACCGGCGGCTGTCGATCATTGACCTGAGCCCCGGCGGCCATCAACCCAAGTCCAGCCCGGACGGCCGCTTTGTCCTGGTGTTCAATGGCGAGATTTACAACTACCGGGAGCTGCGGGAACAACTGCGCTCCCTGGGCCACACCTTTGAGACCAAATCCGACGCCGAGGTGCTCCTGGCCTGCTGGGCCCAATGGGGGCGGGAGTGCCTGCCTCGCCTCAGGGGCATGTTCGCCTTTGTGGTGTACGACACCGCTCGGCACGAACTGATCTGCGTGCGCGATGCCTTCGGCATCAAGCCGCTCTACTATCACCAGCAACCCGACGCCTTCGTATTTTCATCCGAGCTACCGGCGCTGCTCACCTTGCTACCCGGCAGGCCGAGGATCAATTGGCAGCGGGCTTACGATTATCTGGTCCATGGCGATTATGACGATCAAGCCGACACCTTTTTGTCCGGCGTTCAACAGTTGCCGCCGGGGCACGTCCTGCGGATAGGCCTGACCTCCCGGGAACCCGAGCAGCCCCAGCGCTGGTGGTGGCCCAGCATAGCCAAGCGCCAAGACCTGACCTTTGAGCAAGCGGCCGAAAAACTGCGCGAGATGTTTTTGGAGAATATCCGGCTGCACTTGCGTAGCGATGTGCCGTTGGGGGCCACCCTTTCCGGCGGCTTGGACTCGGCGTCCGTGGTCTGCGCCATGCGCCAAATCGAACCGGACATGCCCATACACACCTTCAACTTCGCGGCGCGGGGCTCCAGGGTGGACGAAGAGCCCTGGGCGAATATGGTCAACCGCCATGTCAACGCCACCGCCCACAAGGTGCTGGTGACCCCGGAGGAGTTGGCAAGCGACATCGACGACATGATCCGCTCCCAAGGGGAGCCCTTCGGCAGCACCAGCATCTATGGACAGTACCGGGTTTTCAAGCTAGCCAAACAACGGGGCGTAACGGTCGCCTTGGATGGCCAGGGCGCTGACGAGCTCTTGGCCGGTTACCAGGGCTACCCCGGCCCGCGCATGCGCAGTCTGCTGGACGGTGGGCGGGCGGCTGAGGCGCTCGGTTTCCTGCGAGGCTGGTCTCGCTGGCCCGGCAGGTCGCTGGGTCGAGGGGCCCTGGCCTTGGGCGGCCAGCTGGTTCCCGCCGCGCTGCGCAAAAGCGCCCTGCGCCTGGCGAGGCGCAACGTAGCGCCCGCCTGGCTGAACTTGGGCCCTCTG
>Ga0180007_10003500_pt1 | contig 17435 bp, 13 predicted proteins | sample MM_PC_MetaG_FD_121122 | JGI IMG/M metagenome (GOLD analysis project Ga0180007, IMG submission 121122) | Groundwater microbial communities from the Aspo Hard Rock Laboratory (HRL) deep subsurface site, Sweden - MM_PC_MetaG | ecosystem: Environmental > Aquatic > Deep subsurface > Groundwater... | reverse complement strand
GGCTACGGCGGTCCCGTCTACGACAGCACGGCCTCGATTGCCCGCACCCCGGACGGCCGCGTGGCGGTCACCGGCTCCTTCGTCCAGACCATCGACATCGAGGGCACTGTCCAGGTCGGGAACACCACCCAGGCCAACCTCCTGTTTGCCATCTTCCGCTGATTCCCGGGCGCACTAGCCACATAATCAACCAAACGCCGCAAAACCTGAGGCGAATCGCGTCCTGTTTCCCCGCCGGGGTCGGATCATGCACCTTTTCAGCATGCGCCTGCCGTTCTGGACACCGGAACGGGCCTCCCAGCTTCTCGCGGGCAGCCTCCGGCGTCCAGAACGCCCCTCCGAAATCCCGCGGTCCCGGGTTTGACCGCCGGACCCGCAACCGCGATCCTTCGCAGGGCGATTCTGGCGTCCAAAACGCCCTCCCCAGGACCTGCACAGGCGAGTGCGGCGAAAATATCGGCCTCCCGAAGCCGCCGGCGGGCGGGTCGGACGGGTCGGACAGGTCGGACAGGTCGGACAGGTCGGACAGGTCGGACGGGTCTGACTAGTCAGACCATATTCATTTCCGAGACGCCAGCAGCGCCAGGGAACCAAGGGGGAGGCCGGCGTGTTCGCCGAGCACCGGGCACTTTACCTTGAACAGGAAGAAGATGCCGGCGGGCTCGTGGCTCAGGGATTCGTAGTTGCCCTGCCCTTTGGCGATGATCAGGTCGGCGGCATGGTAGTGCTCGAGGAAGGCCGGACTGCAGTCGGACAGGATGGTGCCCGGGGCGTCGGAGCCGTTGTCGATGACGGTGACCAGCTCCGTCAGACCCACCTCGCGGGCGTCCTCCAGGAGCGCGTCGTTGATCACGGCACGGCCGCGCACGGCCACCGTCACCCGGGACGGGCCCAGGACCTCGATCAGGAGCCGGTCCAGGGCGATCTCGCCGGCGTTGTCGGCCAGGTAGAGGATGCGTCCGGCCTCGGCAACCCGTCGCACGAAAGCCTCGTCGTCACCCGGCAGCGGGGCGTCGAAGGCCTCGCGCAGCGCGGCGGCGGCTTCGGCTTCGGTGAGGTCGGTCCTGGCGCCCAGGTCCATGATGTTGGCCGACGCAGCCAGCCGGGCGGCGGCCAGCAGCGGATCGGGCGACGCGGCCACCCGGGTCCGCAGTTCGGGCAGCAGGGCCAGGCCGAGCCGGTTGAAGGCGTGCTTGGCCTCACGGTAGGGATCCTCCACACCTGTCAGTTCCCGGACCCGACGATAGACGAACTGCGCGACCACGGGCTGCGGCGTGGAGAAATCGATCCCGGCCAGCAACCGCAGGACCTCGCGCACCACCTGCTCCTGAAGACTCAGGTCATCGGTGACGGCCGCAGCGGCCCGCAGGCTCTGGCTGATCAGACAGGACACACACTCAAGTTGGATGTTCAAGATACTATTACCTTTCAGATATCGACTGGGGTAGCTCAATCCTGCGGTACCCGAGCGCGGAGTTCGCCCACCGCCCACTATCGCGGAACGCCGGCCTTGTCAAGAACGTGCGACGAATATGCACGTCACAACAGGGAATAGCTTGATCTCCCCTTCGCGCACATGTACTGTCTTTTCCTGCCATGAGCCGACTCACCGTACGAAACCTGCTCGAAGACGCCAAGCTGGTGCTGCAACTGAAATGCCTCGCGGGGGCCCAGAACCTGTGGAAGGACGTCACGGAGGCCCACATCATGAAGGCGGGCCTGCTGCTGGCCGGCGTCGAGCGCGACGCGCAGCCCAACAGCATCATCGTGCTGGGCCAGAAGGAAATCTCCTACTTCGAGCAACTCAAGGGACGGCAGCGCTCCGAACCCGTGCGCCAACTGATCGACTTCCAGCCGTCGTGCATCATCGTCACCAAGAACCTGCCGGTGCCGCGCCTGCTGGTGACCACGTGCCTGGACCAGAAGATTCCCCTGTTCTCCACGCCGCTGCTGACCAGCCGCCTCCTCGACAACCTGGAGTCCTGGATCGACGAGAACACCCGGGAGAGCATGACCCTCCACGGCGTGCTCGTGGACGTGCTGGGCATCGGAGTCCTGATCCAGGGCCCGTCGGGCATCGGCAAGAGCGAGGTCGCGCTGGAACTGATCTCCCGCGGGCACCGGCTTGTGGCCGACGACCTCGTGGAGATCCAGAAGCAGCACGGCAACCATTTGATGGGCCAGGGGCGCCCGCTGGTCAGCCACCACATGGAGATCCGCGGGCTGGGCATCGTCAGCATCCCCGCCCTGTTCGGCCCCACCGCCGTGCGCGACAGCAAGCGCATCGAGTCCATCGTCGACCTCGAGGATTGGGATCCGAAGAAGGAATACGACCGGCTGGGAATCGACGAGCAGCACCGGTCGATCCTGGACGTGCGGCTGCCGCTGCTCACCATCCCGGTGCGCCCGGGGCGCTCGGTGGCGACGATCATCGAGGTGGCCGCCCGAGACCGCCTGCTCAAGGAGCGCGGCATCCACAGTGCACGCCTGTTCCACGATCAACTCGACAAGGTCCTGTCCTCCCGCGCCGTGCATCCGGCCAAGGGAATAGAATAGAGAAAGAGGCACCTCATGCGTCTGGTCATCGTCACAGGACTTTCCGGCGCCGGGAAGACCGTCGCGCTGCATGCCCTGGAAGATCTGGGCTTCTTCGCGGTGGACAACCTGCCCGTGCCGCTGATGGCGGGCTTCGCTGCGCTGCTGATGAGCAACCCGGATTATCCGGTGGCCGCCATCGCCATCGACATCCGCAATGCCGATTTCCTCTCGCACTGGCAGGGGGTGAAGGCCCAGTTGCTGCGCATGAACCACACCGTCGAGATCCTCTTCCTCGAGGCCTCCGACGCGGCCATCGTCGCCCGCTACCAGGCCAGCCGCCGGCCGCATCCGCTCAGCGACGGCGACCAACTGCTGCCCACGATCGCCGACGAGCGCGCCCTCCTCGAGGAGCTTCGCAAGGACGTCAACTGGCTCGTGGACACCACGGATCTGACGACCCACGAGCTGCGGGGACGGGTCTTCTCCTTCTTCTCCGACTTCGAACTGCCTCCGCTGCGCGTGCATTTGATTTCGTTCGGCTTCTCCAAGGGGCTGCCCATGAACGCGGACATGGTCGTGGACGCGCGCTTCCTGCCGAATCCGTATTTCGTCCAGGGGCTCTCCGACCTGCTGGGCACCGATCCTCCGGTGCAGGCGTTTCTTGAAAACCACACTGAAGTCCGGGATTTCGTGGACAAATTAGCTGATTTGGTTCTATATTTGCTGCCACGCTATCGGAGTGAAGGCAAGGCGTATTTCACTCTGGCGGTTGGATGCACGGGTGGGCGGCACCGAAGCGTCTATGTGGCCGAGGCCCTGCAGAAGCGGCTGACCAATGCGGGGTTCGAGCCCCGCGTGAGTCACCGCGATGCGCAGGGTACATGATCCGCGGTGTCCGCGGGTTCCGTCATTGAAGGATTGAACATGCGACATGAGATTGAAGTTGAACTGATTAACGAGCAGGGCATGCACACCCGGCCGGCCAAGCTCTTCGTGGAGACGGCCGTGAAATTCACCGCGGAGATCGAGGTCTCCTACGACGGCCTCTCGGCCAACGGCAAGAGCATCATGGGCCTGCTCGGACTTCTGGCATACCGGGGCTGCCGCCTCGTCATCAGCGCGACCGGAGAAGATGCGAAGCCGGCTGTGGAGGCGCTGTCCGGCCTCGTGAACTCTGGTTTCAATGAGTAGCCATCCATGAGCATCCGCAACGTGTACCTCTTCGGACAGGGCGTGGTGCCCGGCATCGTCATCGGCCGGGCGCACCTGATCCAGGGAGCCAACCAGTACGCGTGGACCCAGCGGCACATCCCTCCCGAGGAGTGCGCCATCGAGATCGACCGCCTCCACCAGGCCGTCGAGACGTCATGGCAGCAGCTCGAGGACATCAAGGAGCAGCTCGCAGGGGACTCCAAGGATCCCGGGCACATCCTCGAGGCGCACCAGATGATGCTGCGCGACCAGGATCTGCAGTCCAGCTTCGAGAAGATCATCGTCTCCGAGCGCATCAACGCCGAGTGGGCGGTCCTGCGGACGCTTGGCGCCTGGGAAGAGCGCTTCCTGCGCATCGAGAACGAATATATCCGTGAGCGCTTCTCGGACCTGCGCTTCATCTGCACACGGCTGCTTCGCACGCTCTCGGGGCAGTCCCCCAACGAGGTCATCGCACCGCCGCCCGACGCTGTCATCATCGCCACCGAGCTCTCCCCCGCCGACACCATCCTGCTGGGCCGCAACGCCGTGGCCGGTCTGATCACGGTCCGCGGCGGCAAGACCTCGCACACGGTCATCATCGCCAAGGCCTTCGAGATCCCGACGGTGGTGGGCGTATCGCGCGCGTTCGAACACGTCGGCGAGGGCGATCTGGTGGTCCTCAACGGACACAAGGGCGAGATCATCGTCAACCCCGACGCCAAGCTGGTCTCGGTGTACCGCACGCAGAGCCACCGCATGATCGCCAAGGATCAGGCGCTGCTCGAGAAGTGCCACCTGCCCGGTGAGACCGCCGACGGGACGCCTGTACGCGTGCTGGCCAACCTCGACTTTGCCGACGAGATCGTCAAGGCCAAAGGGCACGGCGCCGAGGGCATCGGCCTGTACCGCACCGAATTCCTGTTCATGGTGCACGAGAAGGACATCGCCGACGAGCAGGTGCACTTCCAGGACGTCAAGGAGCTGCTCGAACGCTGGCCAGGCGGCGGTCCGGTCACCCTGCGGACGTTCGACCTGGGGGGCGACAAGTTCCCGCTCACGTCGCAGCTCGCCCGCGAGGCCAACCCGGCGCTGGGCCAGCGCAGCCTGCGCCTGGCGCTGGCACACCCGCACATCTTCAAGGCCCAGTTACGCGGTTTCCTGCGCGCCTACTCCCTGTTCCCGGACATCGACCTGCGCATCATGTTCCCCCTGGTGAGCAGCGTGCGCGAGTTCCAGACCGCCCGCGAGATCCTCTGCGAGTGCTATCGCGAACTGTCCATCGAAGGGCACGAGATCCCGGACACCTTCAAGATCGGCGCCATGCTGGAGCTCCCCGCGGCGCTGCTGATCGCGGACATGCTCTCCCGGGAGTGCCAGTTCTTCTCCATCGGCTCCAACGACCTGATCCAGTACTCCCTGGCCGTGGACCGCGGCAACGAGAAGGTCGCACACATGTACCGGGGCCTGCACCCGGGCATCCTGCGGATGATCCAGCACGCGATCCGGGCCGCCAACGACGCCGGCATCGACATCTCCCTGTGCGGCGATCTGGCGACCGAGCCGATTCCCGCCCTGATCATGCTCGGACTGGGCCTGCGCAACTTCTCCATGCCGCCGGTGTTCATTCCGTACGCCAAGGACTTCCTGCGCACCGTGCAACTGGCCGAGATCGAGGAATTGACGACCCACGCGATGACCCTGCCCTGTGCCGACGACATCGAAGCCTTCATGCGAGCGTCCCTGGGCAACCGTCTGCAGGACACCTTCTGGTCCGAAATCTCCGAAAAATGAGGGCGCCATGTCGTACCTGACCATCATCACCATCACGCTGACGGTCTTGCCCAGCCTCCTGCTGTTCCTGTACATCTACACCCACGACGAGCATCCCGAGCCCAAGGGACTGGTCCTGAAGGTCGCCTTCTTCGGCGCCCTCACGGCGATCCCGGTGCTCGCAGTCGTCTTCGGCATCAACTCCATCTTCTCCCAGCCGACGGATCCTCTGCTGAATGCCGCCTTCTCGGCCTTCGTCGAGGCCGCCATCCCGGAGGAGATCTTCAAGCTGCTGGTCGTGCTGCTGATCGTCTACCGGCATCCCGCGTTCGACGAGCCCTTCGACGGCATCGTCTACTGCGCCATCGCGTCGCTGGGCTTCGCCACCCTCGAAAACGTCCTGTACGTCTCCTCCGGCGGCCTGAGCGTCGCGATCGCCCGCGCACTCACGGCCGTGCCGCTGCACGCGTTCTGCGGCGTGATCATGGGCTACTACGTCGGTCGCGCCCGCTTCTCGCCGGGCCTGAAGAACTCCGGGTTGTGGTTCGCCGCCCTGTTCTGGCCCATCCTGTACCACGGCGTGTACGACTGGATGATCTTCTCGTTCAACAACACGCAGAACGGCCTGTTCCTGATCGGCACGCTGGCCACGCTCATTTGGACCATCGTCGCAGGCGTGCTCAAGATGCGGCGCCTCGAGCGGGAGAATGTTCCGCTGCTGGCCGCCTACCACGGCATCCCCCTGGCCGATCTGCAGGCCGCCCTGCCCCACGGCGTCTTCACCGAGGCGATCCTGCCGCAGATCCGCGAGTTCCTCGACCAGGCGAGCCCGATCCGGTACCCGGCGGCCCCTTACGGCAGCGGCGTGGCTGCTGACAACAACACGGGGACAGGTCTGGGCGACGCCCTCGCCCGCCACGCGACCAGCTCCGTGGCCATCCCGGTGCGCCGATCGCGCGGCTTCCTGGGCGTGCTGATGGTGTTCTCGGGCATCATCTTCGTGTCCTTCTCATCCCTGGTGCTGCTCGGCCTGGGCATCAACCTTTCCGATCCCGAGTACGCCAAGACCGACGAGTTCTACATGGGATCGGCCATCGCCGGCCTGGTGATGTTCCTGATCCTGGTCTGGGGCTTCCGTCTGTTCTGGCGCGGGCTGCGAAGAAACCGGACCGCCTGAGTCCCATAATTCTCCGCTTTAATCGATTCCATTTGCATTGGTGACCCCATCTGGGCAAACCATAAGTGAGAGGTGGCCCGATGCGCACGCGAACCGGACAATTTTTAATTTCCCTTATGCTCTGCAGCCTGTGCGTGTCCTGTGACGACGGGCCCCGCAAGGAGACGCCCGATCCGTGTGCGACCGTCACGTGCGAAGCCTGGCAGGCTTGCATCGAAGGCGGGTGCGTGGCCCTGGAGGGGCGCTGCACCAACTACACCGACTGCGCCGGGGACATGTTCTGCGACGACGAACTCCATGTCTGCCGCGGTCCGCGCCAGCCCGGCGATGACTTCCTCGACGACCTCGAAGGCAACAGCGTCGCCTTCTCCTTCGCGGGCCTGATCAATCCGGAGACGGCCACGGACACGACGACGGGTGAAGGCGCCTACGCGGTCGACATCGAGGACCTCGCCGACGTGCTCACCGAATATGCCTACGTGCTCGATTACACCTTCCCGGCGGACTATTACGACCCCGGGCTCGCCGGCGCCCGGACGCTGATCCTGGGCGTCTCGAAGATTCATGCGGAGTCCGGCAGCGAGCTGGACTATTACCACTTCAGTTGGATCGTCGAAAAGGACCTGCTCATGGAGGCCCTCGACGCCGATGATCCGCTCATCGAGGCCCCCGCGTTCATCCGGTTCTCCCTGATGGACGTCAACCAGTACATCCGCCCCTGGGACCGGACGATGTTCCAGAAGTACTGCGCGATCTCCACGTTCGACTCCACCGACGGCCGCGGCCTCCTGTTCCTCGACTTTTTCGACAACACTGCCTTCGAAGCCGGAGAGAACCTGCGGATCTGGGGCAACCTGCCGCTGACCCCGCGCTTGATCATCACCCCCGAAAACGAGGAGGCCAACTGCCTGTACCTCATCGGGGAGACCTACGTCACCAAAGCCGAGTTCGATGCCGGGCGCGCCAGCACCGAGCCCACGCTCTCCTGCGGATTGCCCACGGACTTCTTCGATGCGCCCGCGGCGATGCACCTGGAATATTTCTTCAGCGGTGCAATCAACCCCGAGACCGCGACGATCCAGACCGTCATCTACGGCTACGCCGACGCCACCGCCATGCTGCAGGAGGAGATCGTCGTCGATGACTACAGTGCCCTGGCCCTGTACATCACCACCGGGACCCCCGAGCCCGTCGACTACGCCCAGTCCATCGGCGGTATCGAGATGATCACCGACGACCACTATAAGTATTACATGCTGGGCCTCACGATCCACACCTCCACCCTGGCCGCGATGAAGGAGGGCCTGATCACGGTCCTGCCCTGGGATGCCAACCACATGTTCGCCGCCATCGAGCTCCACGAGGAGCGGTTGGTCGGGCCGGACACGTTCGCCAGGATCTGCCCGGTGGGCATCACTGGTACCGATGCGACCGGGGACCTGCTGGCCTGCACCGGAAACAACACCGCCTTTCTCCCGGGGGAGAAGTTGGAGCTGGCCGCCAGCGTGGAATTGACCGACGACCCGGTGGTCCTCGGGGCCGCCTATGGCTACGCCGACGGCCAGACCTGCCATTGCCAGATGAACTATGCCACAATCGATTGCGCGGCCTTCGACCAACTCGGAAACGGAGAGTGACCCCATGAACATGCTGCTGCTGCTTTCCCTGTTCTTTGGTCCCTTCCACACCGGAACCCACGGTGTCACCCAAAAGGCCATGATCATCGTCACCACCAGGAAGATCGTGTCCCAGTCGGCCAGGCTGGCAGACTTCGTGCGGGCCAAGGAGGCTCGGGGCTATCTCGTGGACGTCGCGACCGAGGATGACTACGGGGCCGCGGGGGAGACGGGCCTGCCCCGCGCGCTGGCGATCCGCGCCTTCCTGCAGTCGGTGCACGCGGACTACTCCTACGCGCTGCTCATCGGCAACGCCCACGCAGACTACGGCGACGTCCCGATGTGGCGTGTCTGGGCGCGACACGCCTGGTCGAGCACCAACTGCGGCGGCTTCCCGCTGGACTGCCGTGCCCACGAGACGGATTATCCCTATGCCGATCTCACGGGCGACTGGGACCTCAACGGCAACGGGCAATACGGCGAAGCCGGCCTGGACCAGGGCGAGGGCGGCATCGACCTGGTACCCGAACTGATGGTCTCGCGCCTGCCGGTGTACTTCGACGACATGCGGGAGCTCGACGCGATGCTGTCGGCGGCCATCGACTTCGGCGATGCCGCCCCCGCCGACCTCGCCTACCGCAGAAGGGTCCTGCTGCCGGCCGCGTTCTTCTACTTCAAAGGCCAGGAGCTGGTGGGATACTCGTACCCGGACAACGTCGACGGCGCCGAGAGCGCCCAGTGGTTCCTGCACCGGGTCATCGAGCCCGCCGAGGGCTACTCCGCCACCCGGATGTACGAACGCGAGGGCATCGCGACCTCCGCCTTCGACTCGGAGCTGGCCCTGACCCGCGAGAACCTGATCTCGACGTGGCACGACGGCTACGGCATGATCTTCTGGATGGGACACGGCCTGGAGAAGGAGGTCGCGCGGGTCATTTGGACTGCCGACGCCAATGGCGACGGCAAGGCGCAGGACACCGAGATGACCAGCACCCTGTTCATCCATTCCGATGACGCCGAAGCCATCGGCTCGGGCCGCCCCGGCTTCGTCGTCGGCGTCAGTTGCGAGATCGGCAGCGCCGAGACCTACCGCAACCTGACCTCTGAGTTGCTGCTCCACGGCGCGGCCGTGGGCATGCTGGGTTCCTCCAGCGTCACGCCCGGCTCCACCACGGACTGGGCCGATCCCGACAGCGAACTCGAGCTGGTGAAGTCCGGAGCCGACAACATCGGCGTGCTGTTCTTCCAGGATCTGATCGCGGGGAAGACCGCCGGAGAGGCCATCTGGAACGCCAAGGTGCTCGCCGGCGCCGTCGATGACGCGGAAGCGCTGGCCGGACGCACCATGCTCAACTTCTTCGGTGATCCGACCCTGCGCCTGGACTCCTCGTCGGCCGACGTCGTCGATCCCGAGGATCCCACTGGAAAGGCTGACGACTCCGGCTGCGCCACCGCCGGCCCGGGCAACTCCGGGTCCCGGACGTCGGCTCTGTGGCCGCCGTTGCTGGCCCTGGGACTGTGGCTGCTGCGCAGGCGACGCGAGTTGTAAAAGCCCGCTTGGCTTTGTCCTGCGAATATTCTATAAAACAGAACCTGAGGGAGTAAGCCATGAAACAGTCATTTCCCGCTCTGGCACTGTCCGTAATCATATTTCTGTCTGCCGCCCCCGCACGGGCAGGCGAGTACCTGCTCAACAAGGATCCCGACTACGACGACAAGATCGTGCACCTGAAACTGACCGCAGAGATGGGCTTCGTGGCGCCCCTGTACCACAAGGTCCAGTTCGGCGACGACGGCACGTACTTCGACTACGTCGAGGACGGCGGACAGGGCATCCTGTTCCCGTTCATGCGGTTCGTGACCGACGTGGCCCTGTGGGAGCGGCATCACCTCGTGTTTTTGTACCAGCCGCTGGAGTTCCGCACGGTCAGCACCCTCCCGGCCCCCCTGCGCGTCTCGGGCACGGACTTCGCCGAGGGCGAGGCGGTGCGCTTCAAGTACGGCTTCTCGTTCTGGCGCGCGTCCTACGTCTATGACCTGCTGCGGGACTCCCCGTGGGAGCTGGGCGTGGGCGGCTCGCTGCAGATCCGCAACGCCTCGATCACCTTCGAGAGCCTCGACGGCACCCGCTTCGTCGAGAAGGAGAACGTCGGGCCCGTGCCCGCCCTCAAGGTCCGCCTGCGCCGCAATCACGGCGACTCCTTCTTCTGGGGACTGGAGGCCGACGGCCTGTACACGAGCAACCAGTTCATCAACGGCGCCTCCTACAAGTTCACCGGCGCGATCCTCGACGCCTCGGCCTACGCGGGCTTCCGGGTCACGTCCTACCTGTCACTGTTCCTCAACGTTCGCTACCTCGGAGGCGGCGCCGAAGGCACCTCCGGGGACCGCGAGGGCGCCGGCGACGACGGCGTCACGCGCAACTGGCTCAACACCGCCACCGTCACCCTGGGCGTCACTGTGGAATAAAACGCCCTTGTCCTCAGGTTTCACGCACGCGGTTTCCCGCGTACGCATGGGAAGCTCCGGGGTCCATCATGAAACGTCACCTCCTTCTTTTCGCCATCCTCCTCAGCGCCGCTGTGTCCTGCGGCAAGTCCTCCGACCCCGGTGAGAAGCCGGACCCTGCCGGCGAAAAGACCGCCATGGGCAAGGACCGGCCCATCCGCATGGTCCCCCCCGGCAAGAAGAAGCAGGTCCTGGAGCCGAGCAACAACGCCACGAGCCCGGCCATCCCCTCGGATCTCGACGAGCTCGTGACCATGCTCGGGCAGCCCTCGGTCATCCCTGCGCGCACCCTCAACGACACCATCAAGGGCTACGGCCGGCAGGCCATCCCGCGCCTGCTCAAGGCGCTGACCGACTCCGGCAACCACGTGCGCCTGGCCGCAGTGAAGCTGCTCGGCGAGATGAAGGAGTACGCCCGCGAGATCGCGCCGCACCTGATCGCCCAGCTCGACAAGGAGCCAGTGATGCAGATCCGCTCCATGACCATCGACGCCCTGGCCCGGCTGGAACTGTTCAGCGAGGAGGTCCAGGCCGCGTTCCTGAAGTCCCTCTCCGACGCCGGATGGCTCGTCCGCTGGGAGGCCGTGCGCGGCCTGGGCAGCTTCGGCGAGAAGGCCAAGGGGTTCGTGCCCCACCTCGAGAAGAAGCTCGAGGACGTCAACAACTGGGTCCAGCTCTACGCGGCGATCTCCCTGCTGAAGATCCTCGGAAAATCCGAGAAGGCCTCCAAGCACCTGATCCTGCTGACCCTGGACGCAGACGTCCGCTTCCGCACCAACGTCGTGGCCCAGATCGAATCGCTGCCGGCGGCCACCTGCCCGGACACCGCCGCGGCGCTGCTCAAGCTGGTGGCCGATCCCGACGTCAATGTGCGGCGCGTGGCCGCCCGGGCCCTGTCCACCTGCGCCCCTGAACTGACCAGCACCCCAGCCGTCGTGGAGTCCCTGACCAAGGCCGAGCAGGATCCCGACCACTCGGTCAAGTTCAACGCGACCAAGGCCCTGGGCCTGCTGAAACCCGCCGTGAAATGAACCTGCTGCTCTCGCTCCTGGTGCTCTGTCAGACGAACCTGAGGAGTCAGAATGGTCTGACTGGTCTGACCAGTCAGACCAGTCAGACCAGTCAGACCAGTCAGACCGGTCAGACCAGTCAGACCAACTGGCCCCGCGCCGTGGTGGCGTACTCCCTGATCCCCGGGCTGGTCTGGCCCGGCGCCGGGCACTTCTGCGCCGGCGACGACGATGGCGCCCGGAAACTGACCTGGTGGGGCCTGGCCGGCCTGGGCCTGGCCGCCGCCGGAGGAATCCCCCTGATGCTGACCAACTCCTCGCGGCACGCCACCTGGCTGCCCGTGAGCGCGCTGTGGCTGGGCGCAGGCACGTTCCTGACGGCGAAGTTCGCCGACTGGTTCGGCACGGCCCTGGGCGGCACCGGGGCCCGGGCCGCGCCGCCGCCGCCGTGGGAGGTCCAGGCGGGTCTGCTGTGGTCCGACGATGCGCTCACCGACGTCCACGCTTTGGGGACCCTGTCGGCCCGGACACACTGGCGGAACTGGCACGCCGCGGCGGCGGCCGAGCTGGCCCCCTCGGGCGAGGACCGGCGCCTGCTCCTGCGCCTGGGACGCCGCTTCGGGCTCCCGGCGGCGGGTTCCGGCGACCCGGCCGCGGGCGCCCCCGATGGCTCCTTCTGGGAGGCCTCCGCCGGCGTCACCGACTGGCGCTTCGGCCAGGACCCCGTCCGGCTGACGACCTTTGAACTGTGGATCGAGCACCGTCGGGACCTGGCCGGCGTGCACCCGACGCTGGCCGGATCCTTCGTCCAGGCGGGCCTCGGCTTCGGCCTGGAGTTCGCCGGCTACCCCGGCATGGACACCTTCGGCGATGGTGAGCGCTCGCGGCTGGCCCTGGGCTACTTCGAGTACGGCGTGTTCCTGGGCAAAGGTGCCGGCGAGATCGCCTTCTACTACGACCAGCGGCACGACACCCGCGCCGGCGGCCTGATGCTGCACATCTCCGGCGACGGCCCCGCGGGCGCCGTCGGCCTGCGCGGCCGGCACCGGCTGACCGACCGGTGGTTCCTGACCTGGGACGCCGCCCGCGGCGCCCACTGGGTCGTCGGCCTCGGCCTCGGCTGGCAGGGAGGCTCCTGGTGAGGGTCCGGCTCCTTTCCATTTGCAATTTGGGACTGCGGCGCCTCGGCGTTCGGGGACGACCGCTCGGTCCAAGACAACCGGGCGCCGTCTCTTCTCCCCTCATCTATGGATTGCTCTTCCTGCTGGCGCTGCCCGCGTGCCTCAACGAGCCCTCCGAGCGCATCGACAACGACCGGCGGGTGGGCCACGCAGAGCTTCCGGGCGTGGTGCGCGTCGACGTCGACGAGGGGCTCGCGACGGTGCGGGAGATGACCGCCGCCGGCGTCACCCTGTGGGCCCAGGCGCCCGAGCTCGCCGGATTGATCGAGGCCCAGGCTGGCCTGACCGCGCCCTGGCGCCTCACCCTCGAGAACGCCCTGCCCGACGCGGAGCTCTCGGCCACCGTCGACGGATCGGCGCTGGCGGCGATCCTCGTTCCGGGGGCGAGACCCACGCAGCGGATCTGGGAGTTCGCCACGCGGCCCGACGGCCCGGTGCGCTTCGCCGTGACCGCCCCCGACGCCGCCGACCCTGCGCCGTATCGCATCGTCTACGTCAGCGACCTGCACCATGGCGAGGGCCCGACCGTGGAGATCTTCTCCCGCATCAATGTCGATGCGGCGCCCGTCAACGGAGAACCTGCCGTACGCTTCGTGCTCTGCGGCGGAGACCTCACCCACCGGGGCACGCAGGGCGAACTCGACCCCTTCCTGGCGGACCTCGCGACCCTCAACATCCCGCTCTACACCGCCGCGGGCAACCACGACGTGGGCTGGGACACCGCCGACCTATGGGCCGCCACCATGGGCCGCGCCAACTTCCACTTCACCTTCCGCGGCGTCCACTTCACCGTCCTCGACACCGCCGGCTCCACCGTCGACCCCACGGCGTTCTCATGGCTGCGGACATGGCTCGACGCCGGTCGCGACGCGATCCACGTCTTCGTGGCCCACGTGCCGCCCCTGGACCCCGTGGGCGAGCGCAATGCGGGCTTCTCCTCGCGCACCACGGCCCACCGCCTCCTCGCGGCCCTGGCCGCCGCCGGCGTCGACCTCACCCTCTACGGCCACATCCACAGTCACTACGCCTTCTCCAACGCGGGCATCCCCGCCCACATCTCCGGCGGCGGCATCTCCGACGGCGAGCGCGGCGACGGCATCGGCGTGCACTTCCTCACGATCGATCTCGACCCCTCCGGCGCCACCAAGCCCGCCGTGACCGTCGTGCGCGTGGAGTAGCCGCCCAGCGCCCGGCCGCGTTCTCTCCAACGGCCATTTCCCGGCGCCAGGTCGTGTCTTTGTCCCCCGAAAAGTGATTCCGGCGGGAAAAACCACCAAAAAAGACGTCAAAATGCGATTCCTCGCCGGGAATTCCGATTTCAAGGCCGGGAAAACCGTTTTCCGGCGGGAAAACCGGCCCGTGAAATTCCGGAGGCGCATTTTTCCGTGGGAAATCGCTTCCGGAGGGAAAAAAAGGGCTTGACAAGGACCGGTGTGTTTTTTATAGGTTTGCCAAATACCTGTTGTTCCATATGCGTATTCTGCGGATATGGGAGCCCATTCACCGCCGTTCAAAGGAGACGGAAGACCCATGCAGCAACTGTCCGAGAACCAAGGTTACCACGTCATTTCATCCTGTCTGCGCTACGTCCAACTTCGCAGCGCGGGCCTCCCCGCCCTGGCGGCCTTCAAGGACACCCTCGGCGGCTACCGCACCCAGCTCACCACCGACTGGAACGCCTACCAGGACGTGCAGGAGCAGCGCATCGCCCTCAGCGGCGAAGTTGGATACCTCGACTCCGAGGTGGACAACCTCGTGATCACCATCGGCCAGATGCTGCTGATGCAGGTCGGCCGCGACCGCAAGGCCCCCGCGTACCGGCGCCTGTTCCCGGAGTCGCCGTCGAGCCTGGTGGTGGAGCTGGCCGGGCCGCGCCAGGAGAAGAACGTCTCGGTGCTCCTCGAGACGATCAGGACCGAGGAGGCCTACGCCCCGCTGCGCGTCAAGGCCGCCGAACTGGAGGCCGCCATGACGGCCCTGAAGCAGGCGGTGTCCCGCCGCGCCGACCTGTACGCGCAGGAGGCCTCCGCCCGCGCGAGGTACCTGATGACCGCCGACGCCGCGCGCCGCGCCTACAACTCCCTGTACCACCAGTTCATGCTGGCGCTGCCCGACAAAAAGCGCCTCGTCGAGAGCCTCTTCCACCCGCTCAACCGCGCCGGCGCGTCGGACCCGGCCTCCCTGGGCAGCGACACGCCGGTCGAGGAGTAGACGACGGTCGTTCCACCCCGGCTGACCCGCGCAGACTACGAACGCTGTGTCGAATCACGTTCTGGGCGTTTCCGTAGTAGCTCAGGTGCCCGGTTCCGTCCGACGGATCCTGCCACGCCTCCGTTCTGTGACAACGAGCCCGACGTCGGGCGCATGGTGCAAGCGGCATGCCTTCCATTGACTCCACCCCTTCTGCGTGTTCCGCGTATTCTGCGGTTATTATCTTCTCTTACTTCCTCGGCTTGGGTGGGGGCGGCAGGTCGGGCATGTCCTCGGGCTCGGAGGAGACCGGACCGGCGCGATCCTCGGCGTCGGCGGGCTCGGCCGCGGCGTCGGCGGGCTTCTCGATGAGGTTGGGATCGTCGGGCTCGTACACCTGGCCCGCCACCGGCAGCATGCCCTTGTAGGGCTCCTGGAGCTTGCCCAGGATGCGGCCCGGCTCGACCATCACCGGGATCGGGCGCGTCAGGCTGAACTGGTAGCCGCGCGTGTCCAGGTTCAGGGCCCACTCGCGGCTGCCGACGGTGAACTTGCGGTTGTAACGCAACCTGGTCTGTCCCGCGCGCTCGTGGTCGCGGTGGTGCAGCACGAAGGAGAACAGGCGGATCGCCAGGTGGTTGTGCAGGCGGTGGCAGCCGTGGGAGAACGACCGCTGAATGGACATGTAGTCCACCGAGCCGTGGGAGCGGATGCCGTTGTCCTGCCAAAGCCCCTTGCCGTCCTCGCTGCGGTTGCGGATGTGGAGGGCGGCCACCAGGCCGTAGGCCGAGGCATACGAGGGTCCCACTTCCTCGGTGTTGACGCGGGTGATCCACTTGCCGTCGACCTTCTCGCTCTTGATCAGCGAGGAGGGCGGCGTGGACGCGGGCGGAATCCACACCGGCGCGGCGTAGATGTCCTTCCAGACGTGGGGGCCCGTGTCCGAGCCCTTGTAGGCCAGGTACTCGCGGCCGTCCTTGAACTCGCGCCGCCAGCCGCCGATGGTGGTGCCATAGCGCGCCAGCGGGATCTTCTGGTCGTTGTAGTTCAGGTACAGCGTGTTGCTGGGGCGTCGGGACACCGGCTGGAACCGCGAGTTTCCCGCGGCGTCGACGGGGGCGTCGTAGTACACGTCGCCGCGGTCGATGACCACCGAGAAGTCCATGTCGCTGCGGTAGTACTCCGGCAGGGGCGGTCCGGCGAAGGCCACACGCAGGGAGCGGAAGTGGTCCGGCTGGATCTTCAGGAAGAACTCGCGGGCCTTCTCGGCCGTGTCCACGCCCATCTCCTTCAGCAGCAGGTCCGTGTACTCGTCGACGAGGTTGCGGACCTTGTGCTCCTTGCCGTCCTTGTCCTTCCAGGTGTCGGAGAGGGTCTTCAGTCCGTTGACCGAGCCATCCTCGATGATGCCCAGCGACCAGGTGACGCGGGCCTCGAGCACGCGGCGCAGCGTGGCGAAGTTGTTCTGCAGCGCGGTGCGGCCGAACCCGGCGCGCGTGTCGCCGGTGAGGATGCCGTAGCCGAAGATCATGTGCTTGTGCTCGAAGTCGCGGATGGCCTTCACGGTCGTGGGCGTGATCACGCCCGGCGTGTAGTGCTCGAGCAGGCCCTCGCACTGCAGGCGCTTCTGCACCTCGGTGACCATGGACATCTTGCCCGACACGTTGTTGTACTTCTTCACCAGCAGCGCGTACTCGTTGGTCTTGGCCAGGGCCGCGATGTCCTTGCCGGTCTTCTTTTTGGCGCGGTTGAGCTCGGCCTGGACCTCGTCGATCTCGTCCTTGACCGAGCGGCGGCCCGCGTAGGTCACCGACAGGCGGGTCTTGCGGAAGAACTCGACGTTGAGCTTGCCGTAGCACTCGCGCTTCTCGTCCTCATGGAAGCGGCGCGTCAGCACGGACAGGCTCGGCGGAATCCCGAACAGTTCGACATAGTTGTGCCGCCCCTCGGGCAGGGGCTCGCCGCGCTCGTCGGTGCGGTCGTTGGCCAGGTCGAGGAAGGTCGAACTGTAGCGGTTGGGGGCCGCCTCGGTCTGCGAGAAGATGAACGGCACGGAGTCATCGCTGAGGTCGACGATGTAGTAGCCGAACTTCTCCACGTCGGGGGCGCGGCGCACCTCGAACTTGCCGTCCTTGACCACGTAGACCCGCTGATCCTCGGGGATGGTCGTCTCCTCGGGGATGATCGGGCCGGCGACCTTCACCGTGGTGCCGGGACCTTCGCCCGGGGGCTTGTCACCCGGCGCCTGGGG
>Ga0180007_10003499_pt1 | contig 17438 bp, 23 predicted proteins | sample MM_PC_MetaG_FD_121122 | JGI IMG/M metagenome (GOLD analysis project Ga0180007, IMG submission 121122) | Groundwater microbial communities from the Aspo Hard Rock Laboratory (HRL) deep subsurface site, Sweden - MM_PC_MetaG | ecosystem: Environmental > Aquatic > Deep subsurface > Groundwater... | reverse complement strand
TCCGCCGCCTAAAAACCACCCCTGGAGAAGATGGATTTTATCAAAAAAGGGGAATTTAATCCATGCCTGAATCCGGACATTTTCATTTTGCTAAGATCCGGACATTTTCACTTTGCCTTGACACTATATCCTTTTCTTGACATTAAAGCTCATCGCGGTATATCATCATTATGATGAAACTTCTCGTCAAAGCTCTGATTTTAATCATATTCTGCAGCCCGGCCCTGGCCCGGCCATTTGATTATTATTTAAGCCTTGGCCCTGAATACTGGTCAATTACCAGCCATAAGGACAACACCGATTCTCATCTGCTTACTGGCGGATTTATGTTTCGCGGGAATCTATTTTCAAAAGTAAATGCAGAGTTCAGGGGCGGCACCGGCGAAATCTCAACGACCAGAATCTCATTTAATGAGATTTCCCTGCTCTATAACGCAATTTATACGCCAACCTACTATCTTGGCTACGGCATCTCTTACCTTACATATAATAATATACTTAACAAAGCCAGCAACACCGCTATTAACCAGAGCGAGCTTAATGCTAAAATCCAATGGCAGCAGAGCTTTAGCGAACTCTGGGGTTTTTATCTAAAACTGGTTGGGCCAAACACGATTGGTTATGACCTGGGCTGGATTGCTTACTTTGATAAAGATTTAGGTGATTTTAACCTGCATGCTGGCTATAAAAATGTAAGTTTAGCTGGTAACAGCTCCATGCACGGCGCCTACATCGCTTCTGAGGTATATTTTTGATGTTTATAAAAAGTATTGCCTTAATATTATTTATTAGTATTTTGACTGTTTCTGTCTGCCAAGCTGATTCTTTAGTTATCACCCGGGAAAGCTGGTCAAAGGACATTACGCTTAAAGGGGAAAAGGATAATCCAGTTGTATTGTCCCCTATTCCAAAGCTTACGCTCTCCGGCCAGACAAGCAAAGTAGTTGTTCTGCCTGAAGAATTGACAATGAAAGATGAAATTGCCGAATTCAGGCTTTTTCGCAACCGCTATGTAATATTCGGCGTCTATTTATTTACGTCTTTATATTATAATTGGTTAACCAGGCACAGATAAAATGATAAAACAAATTTGCTTAACACTTATCATAGCACTGCTGGTCCAGTTATCACCCCTGGCCCACGCCAGGAGCCTGACTGAAAATGAAACTTGGTCTGGTAAAATCAAACTCATCGAAGATATTTATGTGCCGGAAGAATTTACCCTGACAATTTCGCCTGATACTCAAGTAGTTACTAACGGCAACAAAATAATTTCTTATGGCACCGTCAATATCCAGGGCCAAGAAGATAAAAAAGTAAAAATCCTGTCCAACCCTCCCTTAAGCCAGCAGAACCTGGCCGTGTTAAAAATGAAACCTTATGACATTAATACTGAAATACTGAAAGAGGAATTCAACGCATTTAAAATCCAGTATGCTATACTGTGGTCTGTTCTTTTTGCCGGTATGTTTATTATGGTTGAGGCGCGTTAATGAGAAATATATGTCTATTATTAATCACTGTTCTGCTCATTGAAATCCCTGCCATTGGCACAACTTCCCCACAAGTCTTATCAGGTAAAGAGGTTGTCTGGTCAGGAGAGATTGAGTTAAAAAACGACGTTGTTGTCCCAGAGGGAACCACATTAAAAATCACACCAGGCTCAAAAATTTACGGGTCCTATGAGCAAGCTGACGGAACCGTCTCACCTAAAGAATGGAAGATCATTGTCAAAGGCAGCCTAATTGCGGAGGATACTTTAATTGATCCCATGCCCCACGGCTTATCAGCCATTCGCATTCCTATCGATTCAAACATCCAAAGCATTAAAATCGCGCCCATGAAAATTGAGACCCAGAAGATCAAAGACGAATTTGCTGTTTTTAGGACTCAATATGTAGTCTTGTGGGCCCTGCTCTTTGGCAGTATCTACTATGCTATTAAAGCGAGGAAAGAATAGCTGTGCTTAAACATTTGAGAAATTTAATCATTTACCTGTTAGTTGTTTCCCTCCCAATGGTTTGTTTAACCAGCAAAGCCAGCGCCCAAACCAAGTGGCCAAAATATGTTGATCTTGAGCAGGAAACAACTATTGAGCAAAATAAGACTATTAATGTCATGCCTGGCTCTGAAATAAAGTTTTCCAACACAAAAAGCAAGCTTAATGTCCTTGGCCAGTTAAACATTAAAGGCAGCGAGAAACAACCCGTGACAATAATTATTCCCAACGCAGTTAAACAAGCTTCTCCTATTTTAATTCAAGATAAAACACTGCTAGAAACTGATGACAAATTAAAGGAACTGGAAATTTATCCCTATCAAGTTGATACTGATGAAATCGTGGAGGAGCTCCGGGCTTTCCGCTACCAATATGCCTTTGTTTGGACAGTCTTAATGGGGATCTGTTTCTATCTGGTCCTCAACCGCACCGAGTATTGGTAAGTTCATGCTGCCGCTCTGAAAACCTTTGAGATCAATTGTTACGTAAAGATAGCCTAAATCTTCAAACTTTTTAGAAATTTTATCCATCAACCCATCTTGCAATAATTTAACAATTGACTCTTTATCAAGTTCAATACGCACAATTGAATCATGATGCCTAACTCGCAACTGTTTAAAACCCAAGGACTTGAGAAATTTCTCTCCTTGCTCAACTTTTTGCAAAATCTCCTGGGTGATCCTTGTGCCATACGGAATCCTTGAAGCTAAACAAGCATAAGAAGGCTTGTCCCAGGTAGGCAGGTTCAATTCTTTTGAGTATTTCCTAATATCTTCTTTTGTAAAGCCTAACTCCATCAGAGGACTTCTGACCCCAAGCTCCTTTTTGGCTTGCGTGCCAGGCCGATAATCTGACATATCACCAAAATTTGAGCCATCTAGAACATAAGGGATATTATTGTCTTTAGCAATTTGCAGAAGCTTAGAAAACAGCTCTTTTTTGCAAAAATAACACCGTTCTTTGGGGTTACTAACGAAGTTTTCATCGGAGAATTCATCAGTTTGGATCAATTTCCGCTTAACACCCAACGCTTCGCACATCGCTTCCGCAACCCGCACTTCGTTCTCAGGATAAGTTGGTGATTGAGCAATTACGGCAAGGACATTATCATCAAGAGTATCTTTGGCAACTTTAATAAGAAAGGTACTGTCAACACCGCCAGAAAAGGCGATAAGGACGGTACCCATTTGTTTAAGGAGATTTTTGAGATCTTTTAGCTTTGATGCCATAGACCAATAATACTAGAAGTATGGGAAATGGACAAGTAGAGGGCTTAACCTTCAACTATATAATACTTGATCTGGCGCCTGCCAAACTTTAGGGCGCCTGAGTAGGTCCTCATCCAAATGTCAATCCGATTAGTATACCTGCGGTTCATGCGGTCTTCCACAATAAATACGCGGTTGCCAAAGCCTTCAATCATGACCTTGGTGCCTAAAGGCAGGAAGTTAGCGGCAATTACGCCTTCTCGGCAGCGGGTGCCGGAAGCTGTAATCCAGGGGGTATCATCACACTGCCAAACCATGGAGTTATAAGCTGTGGCAGTCACCCTGCCCCAACCCAGTATCTTATACTTGGTCAGCCTTGATTCCCTGCCAGAAGAACTGACTGAAACCAAAAAGGCAAGCAGCAAAATCACACCAACAGTCCTCAGGGAAACCCCTAATTTATGTTGATTTCTTTTACTATTAAACCATCTTTTTATACGAGTCTTTAAATTTGGGTTGCTCATGGCAATCCCTCCTTTAGTAGTATTATCGGGATAAAAAGACTAAAAATTGCATGGTTTTACAAATTAACTTATACTAATATTTGCTCTAATTAAGCCAAATTTTGAGGTTTTCTTAAAATAATTGCCTGGCCGGCTTTTGGATCATCTGGTAAATAGCTGCTGCTGCCAGCAGCTTAATAATATCACCTGGGATAAATGGCATAAGACCAAGCAAAATTGCTTTGTTTAGAGAGATATGCAAGACAAACGCAAGCTGAAAAACACCACAAAAAAACAGGATAAATAAGCCCAAAAACATAATAGCTACAATCTTAACAAAAGGAGCCTCTTTTTGGCCTTCCAAAAGCTTGCCAATAATGGCGGCTGCCAGGATAAAACCAATTAAATAGCCCCCAGTTGGGCCAAAAAGTCGAGCCAAACCATAAAGCCCGCCAGTAAACACCGGCATACCAAAAATACCAATCATCAAATAACCAGCCTGGCTTAAGGTCCCTAATCTTTTGCCCAGGACTGCCCCGGCTAAAAGCACAAAAAAGGTCTGAAGCGTAATTGGAACAGGAGTAAATGGCAAAGGAATGCGGATATAAGCCCCTGCAGCAGTCAAAGCTATAAAACTGATAACTCCCAAAACAGCAGCAACAGTTCTATCTAAAACAAACTCTCTTTTCCAAACTTTAATTAATGCCTGCGACATGTTTTATCACCTCGCAGGCATATTTTAACACAAATCAAGCTAGAAATGAACCTTAATTGCGCGCGGCGGGCATGGCCTGATGCAAAGCTCGCAAGCAATGCATTTTTCCGCGTCAAAATCTACGGCCATGGTCTTGCGGTCCTTGACGTACAAAGCCCCTGTAGGACAGATCGAAACACAGGCGCTGCACTGGGTGCATTTATTCCAATCAACCCTTATTTCCTTACTAAGGGGCTCAACTTTTACCCCTTCGTCTTTCAAATGCTTTATTCCCCTGTCAATTTCTGATTTATCCCCGTCCAACTCCAGCACCATATGGCCTTCCTGGTCAGGGGTAATACTGGCCTTCATAATATTAAAGCTCAGGTTAAAATCCTTGATAAGCTTAAAAACAATCGGCTTATCTATTTTATCTTTTGGAAAAGTTAAAACGATTTTGCGTGATGCCATGTTATTTCCCCTCCTTTATTGGACGTTCTTTTAAGGGTTTAAACTTCGGCGCAGAATCCCCCACTGGCAGATCAGCTACTTTTTCAGTTAAAAGAAACTTGCCTTTTTTAATCTGGTCCTTAAGGTCATTGGCTATTTCCAGGGCTCGTTTGTAGCTGGAAATACCTGAAGTTGGCACTTTTTTGCCTTTGACCTCGATCTGCCCGCTTTTAACGGTCTTATAATCAACTTCGCCCAGGACCTCGGGTTTACCATTGGGGTACGCGTCACTGTAATCAACAATTGCCGCAACAATATCTTCATCTTTTACAGCAGTGTACTTCAATATTTCTTCGTTAAGTATGGGTATCGGGATCCCGATACCAACATTGAGCGATACGCCGTAGCCAACAAAGCTCACTCCTTTAATCCACTTAGGATCCATCTGCTTTAAATCACCAATCAAAGCCAGAGTCCCGGCCGGACGCTTTGGCACGCCGTTATCTAATCTCGGGGCATGCGGATTATGTTGGGTGCCCTGCCAGACGATATAACCTGTCCCGCCGCCCAGCCAGATCCTGGTGCCAATCCCTAAAGTTTTATAATATGGATCATTGAGCAAAGGCGATAGCTGGCCGGCACTGCAGTAATTAGCATTGCCCAGTTTTGGCTTGAGTGTGCCTAAATAAGTGTAAATCGTCCTGTCAGATAAATTAACAGCCACATTATAGTTTTGATAAGCATTTCTGGAGTTAAACAAAAGGGCTTCATTCAAATCATTAATATTTATCCAGGTATCTAAATGCTTGCGCGGATAACAGTCTGTACCATAGGCTTCTACCTGTAGACGCACATCTTTGCCGGCAACTAACTCCTCTATTACGTGGCCGCCGCCATAGGCAAATTCACCTGGGTGGATCTTATTAAGAGGGTCATCAACTGTTGCTGCAGTCGCCCCAATGTATAGGTCAACAGCCGCCCAACCAGTATAGGCTGGAACATTGTTTAAAAGTGCTGTGCCGCCGCCAGCCTTTAATTTAGGCTTAGTATGGCCGAAATTAAAATATGCTCCGGATGAGCACATTGGGCCAAAGGTCCCGGTTGTGACAACGTCAACTTCTTTGGCCGCTTGAGCAAGCCCCTTTTTGGCAACTATCTCAATAATCTCCTCCGCATTGACCACCACTGCCTTGCCTTGCTTAATCTTCTCGTTTATCTCTTTGATTGTTTTTGCCATTATATTTCCCCCTTTTAGTCTTGAAATAAGGGCGTGCTTAAATAGCGCTCCCCGGTATCAGGCAGCAAGACAATTATAAGCTTGCCTTTGTTTTCTTTCTTCTTTGCCAGTTTAACAGCTGCATAAACCGCAGCACCCGAAGATATGCCAACCAACAGGCCCTCTTCCCTAGCTAACCGCTTGGCCATGGTAAAAGCTTGATCATCAGTAACTTTTTCCACTCCATCCAATATTTTTTTATTGAGCACTTGAGGCACAAAACCTGCGCCTATGCCTTGAATTTTATGCGGGCCAGGCTGTCCTCCTGAAAGGACCGGCGAATCCGCCGGCTCAACTGCTATTATTTTAATCCCTGGCTTCTTCTTCTTTAAAGCTTCACCCACACCGGTAATAGTACCGCCGGTTCCAACTCCAGCCACAAAAAAATCAACCTTGCCGTCAGTATCTGCCCAGATCTCCTCTGCCGTAGTTTTCCTGTGAATATCAGGATTAGCCGGATTCTTGAATTGCTGCGGCATAAAGGCATTTTTTGTTGTTTTTAATAACTCTTCAGCCCTATCAATTGCTCCTTGCATGCCTTTAGCGCCATCAGTTAAAACAATTTCCGCACCCAAAGCCTTAAGCAGATTTCGGCGCTCAACGCTCATAGTCTCCGGCATGGTTAAAATAAGTTTATATCCCCTGGCAGCGCAGACAAAAGCTAAGCCAATGCCGGTATTGCCTGAAGTCGGCTCAATAATAATTGCGCCTTTACAAATATTGCCTTCTCTCTCTGCCGCATCAATCATGGCAACCCCAATTCTATCTTTAACGCTTGAGCAGGGATTAAATGTTTCAAGTTTAGCCACAACCTCGGCAACAGCATCGTCCACAACTCGATTAAGCCTGACCAAGGGAGTCTTGCCAACTAATTCTGTTAAATCCTTTGCAATTCTCATTAAACATACCTCCATTGCCTAAATATTATAAATATAGGCTCTTTCTTTTTGCCTTTTCTTTAAGGCCATATCTTCCAGGGTCAATTCCCTTAAGTCGTTAATAATATTATTTTGTATTTTTTCAAAAGCCTCAAATACCACCGGAACCTTTTTCATCTTTTTATTCGATAATTCAATAGGCCCGTCCAAACACTCAATAATTTCTAATACAGAAACGTCAGCTGGATGCTTTAACAAACTGTAGCCGCCTTCTTTACCTCTGCTGCTGGAGACCAAGCCCTTCTTTTTTAAGATCAACAAGATTTGCTCCAGATAACGCACAGGTATCTTTTGGCTTTGGGCAATATCACCTATCTGATTTAACCCGCCGCCGTATTTAACTGCCAGCTCAAGCAGCGCCTGGATACCGTATTGAACTTTTATTGAAAATTTCATATGTTAAAATTTTAATCGCTACAGTATTCTGAGTCAAGCCCTATTTACAGTATCTTGATTGACTTAATCGAGATTGCCTCCTATGTTTATTATCGAACTAAGTCATTGAGAAATTTCACTTTTTTGACAGATTCTTGACCAAGCTGCTCAAGAACCTACGCGCAAACTGAGCATTTCTTGTTTTGGGGAATATCTACTTTCCTAAAACTCATCTCCAGGGCATTAAAAACCAACAACTTGCCGATCAATGGCTGGCCAACCCCCAGGATGAGCTTAATCGCTTCAGTTGCCTGAATCATACCGATTATCCCGGCAATGGCGCCAAGCGCCCCAGCTTCCTGACAAGAAGGAATTGAGCCAGGCGGCGGCGGCTCCGCGAACAAACACCTATAACAGGGTCCCTGCCCCGGCTTAATTACTGTTACCTGGCCCTCAAACTGATAAATCGCGCCATGGACCAGCGGCTTTTTTGCCAAAACACAGGCATCGTTTGCCAAATACCTGGTAGGAAAATTATCACTGCAGTCAACTACAATATCATAATCGCTTATAATGCCTCTAATATTATCCTGCCCCAAGCGCAAAACATATTCATTAATTTTTATGTCTGGATTTAACCTTTTCAGCCTTTGGGCAGCAGCCGCAGCTTTCTTTTTGCCAATATCTTCAGTTGAAAAAATTACCTGGCGATTAAGATTGCTTAATTCCACAGCATCAGAATCCAATAAACCTAAAGTCCCAACACCTGCGCCGGCCAAATAGACTGCAACAGGAGATCCTAACCCGCCTAAACCAACAACCAACACCTTAGCGTTAAGAAGTTTCTCCTGACCTTTTTCCCCTATTTCCGGCAAAATAATTTGACGGCTATATCTTTGCATATTTTATCCGCCTGCCATAAAACGAATAATCTCAATCTGATCGCCATGCTTAAAATATCTTGCGCAGTATTCGTCACGGCTCACGATTTCCCCATTCACTTCAACCACACACACTTGAGGCTTAACCTTTAACTGGCTTATTAAATTTGCGATACTGGCGTCAGGCGGCATTTGCCGGTTATTTCCGTTAACAACTATTTCAATCATATAAATATCCTGTCCCAATCCTTAAAAACCGGCTCGTAACCTTTTTGAGCAATAACCTTAACTATTTCCTGCAGGCTTCTTTTATCTGAAATCTCAAACTGCTGCTCAGCTTCTAATCCAGAATACGCCCCTGGACTGGTTTTTGATTCCGCGCTCATTTGCGTAATCGCCAGGGGAATTAAATTGTTTCTAAGCTCGGCCTTTTCCCTGGTAGACAAAACCAAACCTAATGTTGGCTGAAAAATCCTAAGAGCACATATCATCTGAATTAATTGGCGATCAGAAACTGGATACGGGGCTTTAAACCCCACCCCAGTATCTGTGAGCCTGGGAAACGACACGGCAATTTGAGATTGCCAAAAGGTCTTTTTTAAATAAGCCGCATGAAGTCCCAGCAAAGCCATCTCTTCCTGCCATGGCGCCAAGCCCAAAAGCGCTCCGATATTTAACCTATAAAAACCCGCCTTACCCGCCCTTTCCGGAGTGTCCAGCCTAAACTCATAATCTGATTTTGGGCCATATGGATGCACATTATTATATATAGTAGGGCTATAAACCTCCTGATAAATGGTTAAACCATCAGCCCCGCAAGCAGCCAGCTGCTTATATTCAGCTTCAGATAAAGGAAAAACCTCTAAAGAAACTGAATCAAATCTCTTATGCAAAAGAGATATAACTTCTTTCAAATAATTTAGCGTAACTTTATCTCTCTTTTCCCCGGATAGCAAAAGAATATGCCGAAATCCCTTTTGATATAATATTTCAGCTTCTTTTTCCACTTCAGGAACTGAAAGAAAAAGCCTTTTCCCAACAGCCTTATGATTAAACCCGCAATAAACACAGGCATTATCACATTCGTTGGAGAGATAAAGCGGCACATAAAGCTGGATAGTTTTACCAAAGTGTTTTAAAGTTAATAACCTGGCCCGCTGCGCCAAGTCTTCCAATTTTTGGGAGGCGGCATCTGAAAGCAGGACAAGATAATCATTAAAACATAACCTGTCCTTTTTGAGGACAGCGTCAACATCTTCTATTTGAGCAGTTTTAGTCCGTCCAATATTCGCGGTTTTAAGCGCATCCAGAAAGCTCATCCCAAAAATCCAGTTAGCGGGCTTGAAGCTGAAGCTTGCTTTTGCGGGGATTTAACTCCAACCTCATATGCTTTGCGGCCAGCTTCAACAGCCAGCCTAAAAGCTATAGCCATCTCAACAGGGTCAGCAGCAATGGCAATAGCGGTATTAACCAATACTGCGTCAGCCCCCATTTCCATGGCCTGGGCAGCATGTGATGGCGCGCCTAAACCAGCATCAACAACAACAGGAATATTTGACTGTTCAATAATAATCTCAATTGCTTCTTTCGTCCTAATTCCCTGATGAGAGCCAATCGGCGATCCCAGAGGCATAACCGTGGCACAGCCAACGTCCTCAAGCCTCTTTGCCAAAATAGGATCAGCATTAATATACGGCAAAACAATAAAACCTTCTTTAACCAGGATTTCAGCAGCTTTCAAGGTTTCAATTGGATCGGGCAGTAAATAATTTGGATCAGGTGTGACTTCCAATTTTAACCAATTACCTGCTCCGCCGGCCTTGGCTAAACGAGCTAATCGAATTGCTTCTTCAGCGGTTCGTGCGCCAGAAGTATTTGGCAGCAATAGATACTTTTCCCTGTCTATGGCATCTAAAATATCTTCATTTTGCTTGGAATCAAGATTAACGCGCCGCAAAGCAACAGTAACAATTTCAGTTTCTGCAGCTGCTAAGGCCCTAGCTAGGATTTGATTGGAAGGGAATTTACCAGTACCAACAAAAAGGCGGGATTTGAATTCTTTATCAGCTATTTTTAACATTTTCCCTCCGCAGGTAATGTCCAGATGGGTGCAGAATCAATAACTGGCGTAGTTTTTGTTATTGATGAATATTCGACCCCTTATTCTATCATAATACCAGCCCCTTGAAACAGCGGCTGGCTCAGCAGAACCAACTTGGACAGCATTGCTGTTGCTGATCGGCTCAACCGGGATCCTGGCATTTTCAAACATTGAGGCTTCAATGCTTGGTGGGAAAGCAGGATATATCCCCCTGGCTGAATTATTGGCATACTGGATAGCAATAGCCGCCCGCATATCATCCAATACACCTCTGGCGGCGTTAATATTAACCTGATTAGAAAGATCCATGAAGCGAGGCAAGGTAACAGCTATCAAAACCCCAACAGCCAGCAAAATAAGCGATAGTTCAACTAAATTCAGACCTTTTTTCATTCCATTCTCATTTTAACATGATCGTTTCCTTTGTCAAACATGGGGCATGCTATAATAGAACTATATGATAAGGCAAGAACCAATGCTCAACGGCCCTGAAAAAGCAATTTTAGTCGGTATAGAATTATCAGGACAACAAAATTTTAGCCTGACAGAATCCCTGCAAGAATTACGCAGGCTGGCTTTAACAGCTGGCGCCGAGCCAGTAGGCCAGCTTACGCAAAGCCGGGCAAGGCCCGACTTAAAATTTTTTATTGGCACAGGCAAAGTTGAAGAATTGCGTGATTTAATAAATAGCAAAGATGCAAACCTGGCAATCTTTGACTGCGCGCTCTCCCCTGCCCAGGACAGAAACCTGGAAGAAGCATTGGGAGTGAAAGTTATTGACCGGACTGAATTAATTATTGACATCTTTGCCCAACATGCCAGAAGCCGGGAAGGCGCGCTGCAAGTTGAACTGGCCCAATCAAACTTCTTGTTAACCAGATTAACCGGCCACGGGACGATGATGTCGCGCCTGGGCGGCGGCATTGGCACCCGCGGACCAGGAGAAACTAAATTAGAAGTTGACCGCCGCCGCATCCGCAAAAGAATAGCAGACCTTAAAAAAGAGCTTGATAAAGTAATCAAGGAAAGGACACTGCGCAGGGAAATGCGGCGTAAAAGCCATTTAACCAGCATAGCCCTGGTCGGCTATACCAACTCTGGAAAATCAACCCTCTTAAACACACTCTCAAAAGCAGATGTACTGGTTGAAGACCAGCTCTTTGCCACCCTTGACCCAACCACCCGCCGGGTCTACCTGCCAAACCACAAAGTAATTCTTTTAACAGACACAGTCGGCTTTATCCAAAAACTGCCCCACCAGCTGGTGGCTGCTTTTAAAGCCACTCTTGAAGAAACAACGCAAGCTGATTTGTTATTGCACGTGGTTGACGCGTCTTACCCCAATTTTGAGGACCAAATTGCGGCAGTTTATACTGTTTTGGAAGAACTGGACTGCGCGGCAAAACCAATTATCACTGTATTTAACAAGATTGATCAATTAAAAAAAGACTTACCGGCAGACCTGCTAAAAAAATATCATCCGGCAATTACGATTTCAGCCCTCTCCGGCCAAAACCTGGACAAATTACAGGACCTTATCGCTACATTCCCCGGCCAATAGCCTGGGCCACTTTTTTCAATTCTTTCATTAAAGCGGCAAAGGTATCCGGCTTAAGTGATTGCGCGCCGTCAGACATTGCCTCTTCTGGTCTGGGATGGACCTCAAGCATCAGGCCGTCCGCGCCGGCAGCGATTGCAGCTTTGGCCATAGCCGGCACAAAATCCCATTCTCCGGTGCCATGGCTGGGGTCAACAATAATGGGTAAATGGGTAAGCTTTTTAATTACTGGAACAGCATTAAGATCAAGCGTGTTCCTGGTCGCTGTCTCAAAAGTCCTGATGCCGCGCTCGCACAGGATAATATTCTTATTGCCTTCAGATATAATATACTCAGCAGACATCAGCCATTCCTGAATAGTTGATCCTGGACCGCGCTTTAATAATACAGGTTTTTTAACCTTGCCTACTTCTTTAAGCAAGTTAAAATTAGCCATATTGCGAGCGCCAATTTGCAGCACATCAGCATATTTGGCCACCAGAGCGACATCCCGGGTGTCCATTACCTCTGTTACAACCGGCAAGCCCGTTGCTTTTCTGGCGGCAGCTAAATATTTTAGGCCTTCTTCGCCCAAACCTTGAAAACTATATGGAGAAGTTCTCGGCTTAAACGCCCCACCGCGCAGCGCCTGCGCCCCTGCCTTACTGACTTCCTTTGCAACTTCTAACATTTCGGCCTTGCCCTCAACCGAGCATGGCCCGGCAATTACTACTATCTTTTGATTGCCGCCAACCAGCAAATTTTTTCCGATTTTTACTACTGTATCCTGCTTTTTGAATTCACGGCTGACTAATTTGTATGGTTTTCTGATCGGAACAATTTCTGAAACACCCGGCAGCATTTGAATCGTTTGAAGTTCAATCGCGCTTTTGTCGCCGATTGCGCCAATAACAGTGCGCTCAACACCTTTGGACAGATGGATGCCAAAGCCATGCTGTTTTAGCTTGTCAACAACATGGTTAATTTGCTCATCTGTTGAGTCTGGCTTCATTATGATAATCATCGGGGAACTACCTCCTTAAGGTCACCGCGCCGCGCAGATAGATATGTTTCATTTCTTTTTGTTTTTTTGAAGTGTTTACATGCAGGAGAATACGAATACACTTAGCCAAACTGCCTGGCACGTCTATTTCTTTAGTGCACATCAGCGGGGTTTCATTTAAGCCCATCTGCCTGGCTGCAGCAGCTGGAAATTCCGCATCAAGGTCTGCTGTTGTGGAAAAAATTATTGAAGCGATGTCCTCTTCTTTCAACTGATTAGACTTAACAACCTCCGCCAACAACTGCTGGGTTGCTTCAATAATTTCTTCCTTATTGTTATTATCAACTGTTATTGCGCCGCGAATTCCTCTAATTGCCATGGTAAAAATGTTATCAAATTTTGGACAAATAAGCAAGATAAGCTTTGTCTAATTGCTGGATAACTATCTGACTAAAATTATCCAAATCAAATGACTTACCTGCTTCTATTTTCATTGAAGTAGCTTTATTTTGTAATTCCAAAGGAAAATCAGCCGGCTCATTATTGACATTTACCCCAATTCCAATGATAACTTCACCAGAGGCTACCCTCTCAACCAATACCCCGCAAATCTTCTTGCCGTTAACCAGCACATCATTTGGCTCTTTGATCAGGCCTACCAGGCCGCCCGCTTTATTAATTGCTGCAATAGCCGCGTTGGCGCCAAGCAAAGTAATTGGCGCAAGGTCCTTGGGATTCTTATACGGCCTGACAACAGCCGACAAATAAAGGCCTTTCCCAGCAGGTGAAACCCAGGCCGAGCCAGGCTTGCCCCGGCCTTTGCTTTGCGCAAGCGCAACCACAACAAGGCCTTCTCCTTCGCCCTGCTTAATTAATTGCCTGGCCTTATCATTGGTTGAAGCGATTTCTTGATAACGAATAATTTTTTTCCCGATTATTTTGTCCATATATAATAAGAAAGCCCCCCGATTATCGGGGGGCCTTCTTTAATCAACTCGGATAGCAGTAAACTTAGAAGTTATACATTAACCCTAAGGCTGCTATGTCTGATGTATCTTTGTTCTCCTGGTCTTTATAAACGCGATATGTAGCATCCAAACTTGTGTTTGGAGCGATGGCGTATGAAATGCCGCCTTCAGCAGTCAGCCTGCTTAAGGTTGATTCAAAATCATACAAACCATTTAATCTGATATCGCCCTTACCAACCAACTTGATATCATCAGATACTGTCTGAACAACTGTACCGCCAATGTTAACTGTGTTGTTAATCAATGGGCGCATAAAGTTATCATAACCAGCATAGTCAAATTCTTCAGCAGCATATTCTGTGCTGATGAACTTTGAGCCAACTTTTGACACCTGGATTGTCGCAACAGTACCAGTGTCTAAAATATCGTCCAAAGCCAGTGCTCCAGCAATCATCATATTGCTTGAGCTTTCAGTTCCACCGATACCAAGCTTTGCGCTTGCTTCAATCTTATCGGTAAGAGGAGCAGAAACTCCAACAATACCCCTAAGATCTCTGGTCTCAGTTGAGAACTGACCAGCGCTGAAGTAGTCACCAGTTACGTCAAGCTTCATGGTGTTAACCATTGGCACACCTGAGAAAGCATAACCGATTTTACCGGTGATCTGGTTTGACTGAACCCTTCCAGAAGCAGGATGTTGTTTGGCTTTATAGCGGCCATAAACATCAGCACCACCCATATTGGTAGATGCCGCGATATAAGTGCCAGGGCGCACATAAGTTACGCCAATTTCACTTGGAATTGTTCCAGCTGGATCAGCTGAATGCTGCTTTGAGCCAGGACCCACGGCCAGTTCCAATTTGACAGGATCAGCAAGACCCATTGCTGACAGGTTAACCGGAACTGATGACACTATGTCAATCAGGTCAGTGGCTAACGCCCCGCCAGTTGAGTTAGATCCGTCATCCATGAAACCATAGTCCATGGTATCCAAGTTGATAGCAACTTCAGCTCCGCCGCCCATATCTTGAACAGTGGTAAGTTGAAGTCTGTAGCTAGCAACAGCTCCGCGGATTCCGCCCTTTTCAGCCAAAAGATTGCCGAACATCCAGCTAGCTTTATAGCTGCCCATTAAAGGCAAGCCAGCGCCAGAAGGTGATCTTCTGCTCTTTAGAGCAGCAACGTCCTTCTTCAATGCATCGATGTCAGAAGAAACGTTTGTTGCGGCGCCAACGGCTTTGGCTAATTTGGAAAGAAATACAGCGGTTTCGTACCTGGTAATCTGCTTGGTACCGCGGAAAGTTCCATCAGGATATCCGTTGGTAACGCCAAGCTTTACCAGATCATAAACTGCAGAAGCTGCCCAGTGACTCTCAGGAACATCCTTGAATTTCATCTGAGCAGATGCAGAGGTAGCAATTGCAAAAGTAACTGCAAAAGCCACGAACAATACTAAAAATTTCTTCATTTTTTCCTCCTTAGTCTTTTGAGGTCTTTCAGTTTCAACCCTACTAGGCTCGGTTTTGACCTAAAGTATCCATGTTACCTTTAAATCTCCCGGGCTGTTTAAGCCTACTCCTGATAGACTTGTCCAGGTGGTTGACTAAGTTCTTTCACCTCCTTTCTTATCCACCCAAACCTGCTTATAAATAAACATACTAATATTTAATTATAAGCTGGCTAGAGTATATCACCATGACCCTTTTTGTCAAGCCCCAAAATCATTAAAAAGAGGTGCTGATTTTAACCCCAAACAGGTCAGAAAAAGCAGGCACAGGGTCAGCAAACTGGGCAATCTCGCTGGGCACATTATAAGCCCGGTAAAACACTTCAACGGCTATTGTCGACGAAAGTTTATAGTTCAGGCCAAGCTGCCAGAGAAAGTATGTTTCTGGATAAGCTGCCCCGTAGCGGTAGCAGCCGTCAGTCACATAGTCCCCTTTCCATTGAAGAGAAAGATCATCAAATATTTTCTGGTCAATTCTTAGGCCGATATCAACCATTCCATCCAAAATTAAGCGGTCAAAATTATTAAGATAAATAAATTCATATTCATCCAAATAATTATCACGATATTTACTTCCCACCTTGTCAAACCGCGCAACAATGTTTGTCCCTGTTTGCCAGGGGTCGTTAATTTCTTTAATTAATTTAAGATACATGCCGCTTGTGCCGTCCCGGGGCGAACCAACTCCTAAAAGGACCTTAATCTTATACTTTTTGACCGGCTCGCAATCCACTCCTAACTCAGCCAAAAAATCATGCGGACCGTCTATTTCAAAAAGATAACGCGGCCTAAAATTAACGCTTGCAAAACCATAATTGTATTCAATATTTGTTGTTAATTCATGAACACCGATTTTGCCGGAAGTCTGCACCTGACGTGTTACATAAGATCCCGACCAGCTTAATTTGCCGATTTTTCTGGAAACCTCAACAGCAGTTTTTGGCCGGATATAAATGGTATAGTTCTCACTGGGAAAAATGCCTTCAGAATCTACGTGGGGAACAACCCCAGGGCCAAGATTCACTTTATAATAATAAGCGCCAATTTTAAATTTACCTTCAACATCAATTAACTTGGTGGCAAAAGGCCGATCAGAGCTACTGTTAAATCCGGCATCAACTGTATCAAGCGTAATTTTAAGGTTTGAATCATAATCAAAATCCCTTAGCATGCTAAGTTTTAATCGATAATCAAACTTGCCGCCGCGGTTAACTGTAGGAGAAACAATTGCCCCTGATTCAACCTTGCCGTAAAACTTAACTTTTCTGTCAATTTCATTCTGTTCAAATTTGATAACAGCAACCTCATTTTTTAATTCGCTAAGTAATTTTTCTTCGACAGCATCTCCTTCATTCAGATAGCGAGAAAGCTTTGATAAAAATGAGGCGATTTCGTAGCGGGAAACTTCACGGGTTCCTTGGAAAGTTCCGTCTGGATAGCCGCCGGTAACCCCCATCCTAACTAAATCATATACTGAGTCATAAGCCCAGTGCCCCTTTGGAACATCATTAAAACCAATGCCAGCAAAGCCGGCGCAGGCCAGCCAGATTATAAAACTAAAGGTAAGAAGATATTTCATGCGCAATCTCAACTGCCGCCTTAGGGCGGCTGACCCGTTTAATATTTTTCTTCAATTCTTCAAATTCCGATGTTTCTCTTAATTCTTTCACAATAGCAGCAACTTTCTTGGGGTCCTTGCTCACCCGGCCGACATTTTCCCTGACCACAAACTCAACATTCCCCTCTTCTTGCCCGGGCAGCCAGGAAGTAATAATAATAGGCAAATTCATGGCCATGGCTTCAGCAATTGTGCCGGGTCCGGCTTTGGTAATAATAAGATCTGATTCTGCCATGATGTCGTGAACTTTATCCGTAAAACCATGGACAACAATCGGGAGACTAAATTTGTTTACACTCTTTTTCAATCTTATTTCCAGGCTCTTATTGCGGCCGGCGATTACCACTAATTGAGCCTTAATTTTTTGATTGTCTAATTCT
>Ga0180007_10003498_pt1 | contig 17442 bp, 10 predicted proteins | sample MM_PC_MetaG_FD_121122 | JGI IMG/M metagenome (GOLD analysis project Ga0180007, IMG submission 121122) | Groundwater microbial communities from the Aspo Hard Rock Laboratory (HRL) deep subsurface site, Sweden - MM_PC_MetaG | ecosystem: Environmental > Aquatic > Deep subsurface > Groundwater... | reverse complement strand
TCCTCTTCCAGTTGATGCAGAAGGCGCTTGGGGCCGCCTGCCCCATGGGGTGTGTGGCAGCTTTGACAGGCCCGTTCCGCCACGCTCTTGGCCCCGCCCGGGCCGCCGGAAAACCAGATTTTTGCCGAGGTGGAATGGCTTGAGCTGTTCCAGCCGGCCACGTTGACATGGCAGGTGATGCACAGGGCGGAGAACTGATTGCCCATGACCAGGAATTTGCCGTAGGTGTCATCATGGGGATCATGGCAGGTGGTGCAGTGGATGTTGCCGTTGCCGTATGTGCGCAGCCCGAGCGGGATGACCGGCGACAGTTCCGGATTGGGCAGGGCCTCGTAGTAGTTGAACGATACCGGGTGATCATTGGAGATATCGGTATCCAGGTAGGAGCGCCGGTTGGCGGTTAGTTCCATGTTCATCTGGATTCCTTCAACCGGCTGCAGGACATTGCCGAGGGCGATGGTGCCGTCGTGACAGCTGAGACAGAGACGGGTGGGGCCGGACGGCTGCTGGGGGGTGGAGCTGAGTGTGCTGCTCTGGTAAAGGGTATAGTTAGTCGGCTGCAGGTTCTTGTTCCATAAGGGGGAGCTGGGTGCGGCGTTATGCGGGGTGTGGCAGAAGATGCAGATTCTGTCCTCGGTAAGGGCGCGAATCTCCCCCGGTCCGGTGACCGAGAGGTTATGCTTTGAGTCGACGATACTCATGTCGGCCATGACCTGCCCGGCCAGGAGTTGACTGAAGACAACGATGGCAAGAGGTTTGACATGCTTCATTTTTTGAGTTCTCCCTGCCTGGGTACCGCTTCACCTGCTGTTGCTGTCAGAAGATCAAAGAGCTGGATGCGTTTATTGTAGGTGTCACAGACGTAAAGTCGGTTGTTTTCATCGATAAAGAGGCCGGAGGGCATCCAGAACTGCCCCGGCTCGCTGCCCTGGGAGCCAACAGCCAGCAGGTAAGTGCCTCTGTTGTCGAAAATCTGCACGTTATCAAACAGGGTTTCGGCAATATAGATGATACCATTTTGGTCAACGCCGATGCCCTTGGGACTGGCGAAATCGCCCGAGCCATTGCCGTGGCTGCCGAACATGAGCCATGTGTTGCTCGCGGCAAGCAGAATCTGAGCCCGGAAATTCATGGAGTCGGTGATATAGAGATTGCCCTGCAGATCGGAGCTGAGATGGGTGGGGAAGTTAAACGAGCCGGGCTGATCACCTCTTGCGCCGATGCGGGCAATGAACTCGCCGAGACGACTGAAGACCAATATCTGATGCTGCATGGTGTCTGATACGTAAAGACGTTTGTCAAAACGGTTGAAGGTTATGCCGGTGGGACGCTGCAGAGGGCTGCCTCCTGCCTGGTCCACGGCTTTGAGGAAGTTTGCCTCGGCATCAAAAATGAGCATCTTGTTGAGCTGGGAGTCGGTGACATAGAGGTTGCCGGCATCATCAAAGGCAACCCCCACCGGGGTTTGAAATTTTTCACGCCCGGCCATGACAATCACCTGGTAGCTCTGGTTAGCCGGATCGTAAAGATGGATCCCCTGCCGGTCCTGGTCGGCAATGGCCATTTTACCTCCTGGCCCGATGGCGATGGCAACCGGTTTGAGGATCCTGCCTCCTTGGCTTTTGCCGGTTATCCAGGTTGCCAGTGATTCGTTCGTCTGTTCAAACTGACTGATTTCGCCGGCATAACTGACCTTGCAGCCCGGGCCGGGGGGCCAGCAGATATCCTCGGTTTTCAAGGTCACGGGCTGCCACTGCTTCGGCGCGCAGCCGGCGACAAGGGCAATGAGGAGGAGCATAAGAGATATGGTTAAAAAAGATCTTGGCTTCTTCATGAAGGATATGTGAAATTTGGTTTACGGTTTTATTACTTCCCCTCTTCCTGCAGTACTTCATTGACTATGACGATATCGGCACCCTGCAGCAGGTTGTTGCGCCAGTCGGTCAGCAGCTGATTGCGTTTGTTTGCTTTGAGCTGATTGGCGATGGAGGCTTTGGCTTCTTCAGCCGGCTTTTCCTTGCGGGGCTGGTGGAAATCGGATTTCAGCAGATGGAGGGTACCGTCGACGACCAGTGGTTCGGACAGGGAACCTGTCTCCATCTCTCTGGCGATCCGGTAAAGTTCCGGTCTGTTTTCCGGGGAGACATTGAGCTGGCTTTCAACAACAAAACCCTCAGGGGTGAGTTTCTCCGGATTACCGCCGAGTTCATCGACGAGCTGTCGGCGGACGGCCGCCACTTTTTCTTTGGAGGCAGGATCATCCGGGGCCAGGAAAAAGATAATGTCCGTCACCACCACCCTTTCGGGCATGACAAACTGGTCCTTGTTGGCCTCGTAAGTCTGGTTTATTTCCTCATCCGTGACCACTACCTTGCTGTCCACCTCCTGCCTGATGGCCTCTTTGATCACCATGAAACGGCTGATCTCGTCTTTGAGGTCGTCCATGGATTTGTTCTGCTCAGCCAGGGATTTGTCCATGGTCTCCCTGCCTCCCTGGCTGGCAATGACCGCGTCAAGTTTTGCCTGGACCACCACCGGATCAGCCGTGATGCCGAGCGAGGCGCCGCGCTGATAGGCCAGCTCCTCCAGGGCCAGCTGCTGCAGTGCCTCCTTGCGGATGCGTCCCGCCATCTCTTTGGTCAGATTGTCCCCGCTGTAGCCACCCTGCATGATGACATCCATCATGCTGTTCATAAGTTTGCCCATGGTGATTTCCGTGCCGTTAATCCTGGCGACCACGGTCTGGGTATTACCTTCGTGACCCATGATTTTCATATTCTTGAGGCTGGTTGCGCCGCTGCCCATACCCCCATGGGGTGAACCCGTGCCGGCAACTCCTGGGTTAGTATCGCCTGAGCCCATACCCATGAAGGCGGAAGTCGGAGGGGTTACGCTGATCAGCAGTGCGAGGGCCAGGGCGGTTGAGATGAAGATTTTTTTGGGATATATGCGTTTCATGCTGTTTTCCTTTTAAAAATGATTAAAAGAGTTTTCGTTTTATCATGAACCTGACCATGGCGAACTGCCTGGAGGTGCTGGTGTCGCCGACGTTGGCGTCGGCACTGGTATAGGAGGCCGTCACATTGAGATCAAGCAGGCCCACATGCCATATGAGGGTTGAGAAAAAAGAAATGTTCGTCGATTCTCCCAGTCCCTGATAAAGGGTATAGTTGGTGGCAAATGAGGCGTTCAGGTTCCTCTGGGGCATCACGGTCTGTATCTGTGCCTGGGCTGAATAAAACTGTTCAGATAGGTCGGTGGTGGGACCGACGCTGCCCAGCTCATACTGGGTGGTCTGCACATCTTCAAAGGAGAGGCTCAGCTGGCCGGAGGTGTTGGGGGTGATTTCCCTGCTGTAGGTTACATAGGAGGCCAGCCTGTCTTCATCCGTGGTGTTTGATCTGAGCCAGCTCCGGGTGACATCGCCGGTGAAGGGATAGGCGTTAAAACCCACACCCAGGCTGTGGGTCTTGACATGGGCCGGATCACCGGGAAACCAGCCGTCCATCACCTTCTGGTCGTTCTGGCTGTATGCGTAATGCGGGGTGATGAGACTGTTGAACAGGGCAACCTGCAGGGAAGTTCCCCAGTCCTGGTTGCGCAGGTTGTAATCCGCCGGGACAAAGGAATAGTCAACTTTATATGTGTAATCCTGGATGTTGCCGGGAAGGGGGTTCCCCTGACCGTCAGGGGGCAGGTTGATAATGGTGATGCGAAAGGAGTTGGCAAAGGGCGTTACCAGATAATGGATGCCTTCGGTGAGTAGGATGGTGCGGTCGTTGTTGTTGTAATCGATGATCCGCACCTCGATGGATGCCGGTTCAATGGTCTGGTATTTAAGGGTGAAGTACTGCCCGGCTTCAATGGTGTGGGTCTCAAAAAGAGTAACCGGCGCACCCTGGTTGTCAATGTATGAGAGACCGTCCCACAGGCCGGCCAGGACATTACCCCAGGGTATCTGTTTGGAATAATCGAAGGCAAGCCGGTAATTCTGCTGCTCCATATTACCGCCCAGGGCGTCTGTCGTCTGTTGCCCGGCGGAAAAGGACGAGGTCAGGCTTTTATAGAGCCGGTGGTGCAGCCTGAAATTATAGTATTGCGACTCGGTGTATGATTCCAGCGTGCCGGTGTCTCTGATGTAAGTGGAATTTCTGTCGGAGTTGAGGTAGGAAAGAACGGTGTCGAAGTTATGGGGCAGCTCTACATCCACCTCGCCGTACAGTTCATCCTCTTCAAGAAATGAGAAGGAGGTGGGCGCGTCGTAATAGGAATCCTCCTGATCATGTTCGTCATGGGTCCATCTTGAGTTGAAGCGGACCTTGTCAAGTTTCTTGATGAAATTGAGGTTATACATGTCGCGGGTGATATCTTCCGCTCCGTCGTTGGTGGAGCTGGTGTTGTGATTATAGGTTCCCGAGATATTGGTGCCGGTCTGGAAATAGTTGAGGTTATAGAGCAGCGACTGGTTATCGGAGGAAAGATCTCCCGAACTGTCATGGTTGATATAGCTCAGCGTGCTTGACTAGGGACGTTCATCGTAACGCGCCCTGGCCCCTTGCTCGTAAATAACTACCGAGCTGCTGCTGCCTGCTGTCCCTGCCGTCATGGGGGTTGCCCTCAGGAAATAGAGCTCCATATTGTAGGGATGGCTGGGCAGGATCTTGAACTCCTGCTTGAACTGGTTGGCATTACCGTCATAATAACTGGATTTTATCCCGTTGTTGTCGATCTGCTCCTGCTGCAGTCCCAAGGTCACCGAGGTGGCCATGCTGATAAAGAGAGGGCTGTAAATATAGCCGAGCCCCTGCCCATTGATCCCTTCCTGGACGGTCAGGTCACTGCGGGTGGAGGAGGAAGTTGATTCCACCTTGTCCCATTCATAGAGGGAGCCCACACCAAGATCAGCTGAAAAATCAACATATTTGGGAATAAACTGCCTGGCAGCACCCCAGGCGCGGCCGGGGAGCAGCAGGCTGCAACCGATCATGATGGGCAGCATCTTGGCCGAAAACCAGTCGGATCGATATTTTTTGCGCGCATACGGAGCTGACTCCATCTGTTGCCGCCTGCCTGCTACTTGCTCTCTTTCTGCCACTGTTTGAGCTTCTGCTCAGCCTTCTCAACCAGATCCTCCTCGCTGGGGTAGGTTCTGCCCTTCTCCTTGCCGAAACCATAGACATTCACCAGGCGCTGGCCGAACTGGCTGGTGACGAAAACCAGATATTCAATGTCGAAATTAGGGTCGGCATCTTTGCGGAAGTATTCCACATTGTCATAGTCGATGAAGACATCGGCCGGCAGGAAGAGTTTGCCCGGCCCGGTTCCTGAACCACCGAAAAAGAGGAGAAGCTGGCCGTCATTGCGAAAAATCTGCACGTTCTCAAAGGCGGCGTCCACGGCAAAAACCCTTCCTGTGCGATCGGTTGCCACGCCCCGGGGCCGGGCAAAGTGACCAAGATTGGCGCCGGGTCTGCCGATGGCGTTTCTCTGATGACCGTCCCGATCGTAGACGACAACCTGAAAACGTCCGGAATCGCTGATGTACAGCAGTCCGTCGGCGTCGATGCTAATGCTGGTGGGCAGGCCGAGATTTTCTTCGGGCTTGTTGTCGCGGCCAAGGCTCCGGATTTTTTCACCTGAGGCAATATCAAAAACCTTGATCTCCTTCTCCTTTGCGTCCACCACATAGAGAAGTCCATCGTAAGCGGCTGCGTCAACGGGCTTCCACTGACCCGGTACTCCGAAGCCCTTTACATAAAAATCCTTGCTGTCATACATGAGCACCTCGCCACGCACCGGATCGGCGACAAACTTGTTCCCCTGATCATCCAGCGAGATATTAAGAGGCTGCACAACCTTGCCGAGCCCTTTGGCTCCCTCCATGCCATGGAATTTTTTGTTTTTGAGGTCAAAGACCACAACCGTGGCCTGGGAGTCGCAGACATAGAGATTGCCGTCCTTGATCGCCACGCCGTATGGCTTGACAAGATGATATCCTTTGTTGGCATCGCCTGTCAGAAAAGAGTCAAAGGCATCTGCGCCGGGCTCGAGGTCGTCGGAGGTGGTGAAGCTGCGCAGAAACTGCAGACGCGGCGCTGCAGGCGGATCAGGGAAAAAAACAGCCTCTTCTTTGTCAACCGGCTTGGGCGTGGTCACGCAGCCGCTGAGTAATGCGGCGCCAATCATAAATGTCAGGAGAAGAGTGTAGCAGCAGAAATTCTTTACGTTGTTCATCAACCTCACCATTTTTCATAGTTTGTATTGTTAATGATATGAGAACTAACAGAGAGATTAAGTATAAACAGCAATGATGATGCCAAAAGATAAAAAATGCAAGGTGTTTTGAGAAAATCAGGACAATGCCTTGTCATGCCAGTGGTTGTCAGGGGGGAATTGTCCGTGGAAAATCTGCTTCTTATCTGAGCATGCTGCACCCAAAAAGGGGAAGGGGCGGTGACAGGGGAAAGGTGGGAAATATATAAGAGGATTTTGTGGCTGGGTGAAAAAACTCAAATATAGGGTGAAAAGCCCCTCCGGCTCCAGGGATTTCTTCTGCGCACAGCTGATATTTGAGTGTTCTTAGTGCCTAATATGCTGGAATTGCAGTTGAAAAAAAAGTTCACCAAGCGATATTGGCCTTTGGCATAGTGTGTGCATTTTTGGCCAGACAGAAGATGATCTATCGTGATCATACTTGTAACGCGCTCATGGAATTTGGGGAAATTCATGGGATGCTGTTCTAGTTGAGAACAGCTTTTTAGCAAAAGGTGACTTCTGTCAAAAATGACAAATGTCGCAAGCAGGAGGAAAGATGATGAAAAAAAGTATTCTCTTAGCAGCTGCTTTCGGTCTGATCGTAGCCGGCGCGGCTCAAGCGCAAAATTCAACCACCGGTTCCTTTAACGCTGCCGCGGGTGCCGGTATTGTCGGTTCAAAACATGACCTGAGCAATGCAACGGGTATTGGCAGCATCTACGGACAGACCGATGCACTGGATCGTATCTGTATTTACTGCCATGCTCCTCACCATGCAATCCAGGAAGCCGATGCTGCCGGTATTACCTATCTGCCCCTGTGGAACCATGGGGTAACCACTCAGTTTTACAACACCTACCAGAGCGATTTCGGTGATGGACCCAACGCTTCGGGCCTGGCCGGCGTTGGCGTTTCTGGTGATGCCCAGCAGTTTGCCGATCGCCATCTCTTCAATGGCGAGGCCACCCTTGGCGAGCCAGGTTCCGTTTCACGTCTCTGTCTGAGCTGCCATGACGGTACGGTTGCGGTGAACGAGTATGGTTTTGATCCGGGCCGGGCCGAGTCCCGTGGTGCTGCCACCCACTTTATCGCCGATCAGTTCAAGATCGGTGGTGGGGGCAATCTGACCAACCATCATCCCATCGGCTTCAGCTACATCGATGTAGCAGCCATGGACGATGAGATCGCCAATCCTGATACCGTTGTCAACGGCGCCGGCGAGGCCATGACCACCATCCGCTCCCTGCTTTACGGCGATAAGATGGAATGTGTAACCTGCCATGACGTGCACAACACCAAGAACACCGGTGAGACCTTCCTGTGGAAATCCGATACAAACAGTGGTTTCTGTCTGACCTGTCATATCAAATAAGCAACTCATATTTAATGATGTAGCAGTTTCCGGGGGGAGCCGTTCGGCTCCCCCTTTTTTTATCCTCCGATGTTAATCCTTCCCTTTTTTAATCCCTCCTCTTGTTGAACTCATCACGGCAAATGCCGCAGATTGGCCAGCCGGTATGCTCGCTGCATGCATTATTTGGGTTATTTAACCCTTGTAGGGTGAAATGCACCATCGGTTAGCCAAGTCTCCGGCGTGCCGGTTTGCCCTGGATAACAGATGTAAAAATTGAAAAATTCAATGATGTCAAGAGAATATGTTGCAAGGAGCCCTGCCTGTGATTTTTGTGGAGTAGGCCCCACAGTGTGGCATAAAAATTGATGCATTTGTTTGCAGGCAAATAGAACCTTGAGCTCGGCGGCTGTTTTTTTTGTGTTACGGGCAGCCGATCTCATTTTCCATTTTGGCGCAGAAGGTACCTGCCCGCCGCTATCCGGGCAGTCGCGACTGCGGCAGCAGGGTGATGACCATTGATATGGGTCATACACAGTCAGCTGCACCTTTGGTGAGGAGCCTGATCTGGCGGTTACTATTCCATGATGACTTTGCTGTGCCATGTCATCATGCCGGGATCAGGAAATTTTTCTTTTAAAAAGGGGAGAATGAAAATGAAGAAGAAAATCTGTGCAGGTGCTTTGGCGGTTGTGGGACTTGCCATCCCTTCTCTGGGCCTGGGGGCATTTGGTGACATCCCGTGCTCTAACTGTCACGTGTGGAATGACTGTACCAGTCCCAAGGGCGAGTGTGGTTCATGTCACGCTCTGCCCCCTGCCACCGGGGCTCATCTCGCCCATTTCGGCGGGGTAAATCAGCCGGTAACCTATGGTGATCTGCGTCTAACCGCCGATTTTGCCGCAGGTCAGGCCGTCACCGTTAACATGATCGGCTGCGGCAACTGCCATCCCCTTGATTCCGCCTCCCATGGCAACGGTGTATGGGGAGATATCGAGCTGGGCAATCCTGCGGCGCCGGCCGGCAGCATCAAGGCGGCCAACAGCGGGGCCTCCTATGACCCTGCCACCGGGACCTGCAGCAATGTCTACTGCCACAGCGCCAACAGCTGGACCACGGACGGTGACGTGCCCATGCCGTGGCCGGCCGGCTCGCTGCCTGATAATATCATCACCACCAGAATATATAAGGATGTGCAATGGAATAGCGGCACCACCCTTGACTGCAACGGCTGCCACGGCAATTCGCCCAAGACAAGCTCTGTAGATAACAGCGGCGGCTCGGGGGACAGCCATTACTGGATCGATGATTACGGCTACGAGGATCTGCATGTATGGAATCATGGCTTTGAGGCCATAGGCTGCCGGACCTGCCATTATGATACCGTGCGGGAGCCCAGCACCACGGGGATCGGCACGGACGGCCTGCGCTTCTACAACGATGTTGCCCTGTTTGACAAGGCAAACCATGTGAACGGCGCCGTTGATGTGGTTTTTGATACGGAAAACGGTTTCACGTATAACGCCTCTTCAGGAATGAAAACCTATGACTTCGCAGGTTCCTCCTATGACCCTGCAACCAAAACCTGCACCAATGTGGGCTGCCATAACGGCGGGACCAAGGCCGAGGATACCGTTGTCTGGGGAACGCCCTACCGCTGGTGGGATGATCATGAATGCGACCGCTGCCATCAGTTTTACGGGACACCGTGAAAGTGACGGTCGGACAAAGGGATAAAGAGTTTTTCCATTCAACTTGCATACCAGGATGATGTCGGCACGCTGTCTTTCACAACCATGAGGGATGTCGGTGCCGCAGGAGAGTGAAAATGACTAAGAGATATACCTTGAGCGGTTTGATCATAATGGCAGGATTGCTGCTGGGCAAGGCAGCCATTGCCGCCCAGTCACCCCACTGGTTGGAGAATAATATTTACTGTCTTGACTGTCATGTCGATCACCAGGGCACGACCACGGCCTGCACCGATTGCCATGACAATGACACGGGGGGCAACTATTCCAAACTGGACGCACCGGCGGTGCAGGGGCACGCCGGCTTCGGCTGCGTGACCTGTCATGATCCCCATACCTCGGCGCAATGCACCCTGCCGCTGGTGACTGGCAGCTTCAGCGGTTATCAGATAGGAGAGCAGACCACAACCTTTTCCATCGATTCATTGAATATCATTGATCCGGCCTGGAGTGATCCGGCGCTGTGGAGCACCAAAAGCGGTCCGGAACGGGGCCTGATCTTTACGGTTGCCCTTGGTCTGCTGGATAATACCAGAACACCGCCGGAATATGTGGACTACTCGGCCGAGGTGGTAGCGGCAGACGCGGGTTCGATTACGGTAAACGGCACATATGCCGGCAGCGCGCTCAGCGGTACCCAGGAGTTCAGCCTGATCTTCGGACAGCTCATCACCAGCGAGATCAACGGCAGACCGGTGGTCTTCAGTGGACCCGCCACCTTTGCGGCAAACGACGGGATGGATCCGGATGGCGGCGATTCCACGCCGAACGGGGTATGCCAGGTCTGCCACACCCAGACTAAATACTGGCGCAACGATGGCTCCTTGGCCAGCCATAACAATGGTCAGGACTGTACCATCTGCCATGAGCACCAGAGCGGCTTTAATGCCAACTGCAACTCCTGCCACGGTAATCCGCCGGTGGTGGATACGGCCCGGGGTGGGGACGGCCTGGTGGCTGTGCCGGCTGAAACAGGTTCCGCAACGGCAGGAGCCCATGCCCTGCATGCCACGGCGGATGGGTATAACTTCAGCTGCGATAGCTGCCATACCGGCGGCATGCCAACATCCCCCATCTCGGACAACAACAGAATCCAGATCGGTTTTGGGGTTAACCCTGTTGGCGTTATCGCAAACTATGACGGGCAGGCCGGGCTGCAATCTCCCTACAGCTATGAAGGGACAGGCGATACCAGCGTTACCCTCGGCAACAGTCTGACCTGCAGTAATGTTTACTGCCACAGCAACGGCGCCTGGGTGTCAACAGGCAAACTCAATGCCAACGCCACCCCTTCCTGGGATACGCAGGGGCCGCTGGCCTGCAGCAGCTGCCATCCTTATCCCATGGCAACAGGAGCAGATGATCCGCGCAAGGATACCCATGGCCGCCATGCCTTGGCAGGCTACGGCAGTTGCCGGATATGCCACTATCAAACCACCACGGACGGCGCGACAATTCATGACCGCACCCGGCATGCCAACCAGGCCTATGACGTTGTCCCGGCACCGACTTTTGCCGGACGGCCTGCCGACGGCAACCAGCCCCTGACCTTTAACTATAGCTTTGCCAAGGGCGGCGGCACCTGTTCCGCCAATTCCTGTCATGCCTACTGGGGCTTTTCCGATCCGGCCCGCTGGGGGGTGAATATTGATCTGGTGGTGACACCCTATGTCAGCGCCCTGCCCTCACTCACCGCAGACCGGACAATTACCTTTGATGCCAGTCGCTCCTCCTGTTACGAAAACGTGGACGGCGTGCCGGAAGAGCGGGTATGTAGCTATACCTGGGATTTCGGCGGCAGCGGCAACGTGGTCGGCGGCAACAGCACGGATACAGTGATCTACCAGTATGGCGCCGAGGGGGATTATACTGCCAGCCTGACCATGCGTGAGTCGGTGACAGGCAAGTCGAACACGGCAAGCGTGACGGTTACTGCCGAAAATGTTGCCCCTCCTGCCTCGGTGGTTGATTTTGCCACCACGGTGACCGGCAAAACCGTAAAGCTTACCGCCACTCTGCCCGCTGATGTCGTAAGGCTCTATGTGTACTGGGGTGATGGCAAGAAAACCGTCTACTCACACCCGGCAACCGATGTCATGACCCACACTTACAGTGTAGGCAACCGAACGTTTACGATGAGTGTAACCAGCTATGACGCGGCCTATCACAAGGTGAACTATACCGTTGCCGACGACCCGGATCTTGTTGTTTTCATTCCCTGAATAATATAAGGCAGCAGAGGGTGGGAGAATTTTCCCGCTCGGTGTTGTGCGATAAAAGGATTGGTGGGGTATTTGCCCCACCAATCCTTTTTTTTTCTGTTTACTGATTTTAAGAAATTTATTCTGTCGAGTCAGAATATTAGCGATTTAACGATAGCGTTTATCAAAAGTGGGGGGTCCTGAGGGGAGGGCAAAGCGATTTCATTTTCAGCGGGAAAAAGAAGAAATTGGGTATTCCTTCCTGGATAAAATGGACAATATTGGGTGTTTGCCCCCAATAAATTCGGTTGGCTATGGGCTTGATATCCCATGAAAAAAACCAAAATCAGCCAAAAGGGTGAAATACCCCTTTTCAGGGTGAAGGTCCTCTGTTTTACGAAGCGGAGGATGGGTGGTTATCTGGTTGGTGGTAAGAAAATATGTATTTTATTTCGAATAGTTAACTAAAAAGTAGGGGTAATTCCCAGGCTGGGCACGCAGTTTGCTTTTATGCCTTGTCATCTTTCTCAGATTTTCAGGTAGCGCTGTTACAAGCATGAGATTGTTTCCCGGCTGTTAAGTGTAGGACCGGTTCCCCCAAACCGTTTTGACCGCCGGCAAAGATCGAACTAAAAGAAGAAGTTAACCAAGGAGTGAAAAATGAGAAAAAGGTATAAAAACGGCTTACTGGTATCAGCCCTGACCACAGCAGCCCTGATGGTTGGCGTCAATGCCTTTGCCCATCCGGCGAACATTCCGTTGAGGGACAGTGCCGGGAATATTATCAGCAATGCAACTACGCCTTACAGCCCGAAAATGACCTGTGGTGCCTGTCATACAACCCCGGTCACATATGACGCTAATGGCAAGGAACTCGATGCCCCGGTCAGTGTCAAGGGAAGCTATGACGGCGGCGGCGCAGCAAAAACCGTTGTCAAGACCCAAGGTATCCAGAATGAGACCACCGGCGAGGCCGAGTGGGTTACCTATACCGTAGAAGCCTACAAACACGGCTTTGTTACCGGCCGCCACTCCCAGGAGGGACGGAACGAGGACTACGGCAACCATCTGCGTCATGCGGTGGGCGGGAAGTTCTGGGCCTCCAGCCCAGGCATGTTCGGCAAGTACTGACCCCCCTCAAACCGCCAGTTGGCGGCTAAAAACGCAGATCCTTTAACCAACCCTCTTTCCGTTGAGATGGGTGCCCAGTCCTGGGTTAACACCTGTGGCGTCTGCCATGTCGGCGGCGGTCAGTTGGAATATGACCGTGACCTTCAGCCCTATAGCGAAGCTTCAGGGCCGGGTGACGCATATGTGCTGAAATATGCCCGTCCTGATGATCCCGCTACACAGGCAGACGAAACCTCATGGGACAACGTCACCGTGGGCAACATGAGTGACACCAACAAGGCAGAGATGGACTGCCTGATGTGCCATTTGAACGGCTCCAACCCCGGTTCCGCCTGGTACAAGACCCTGGACTGCGGTCCTGGTAATGCCATCGGACCGATGAATGATCCGACTTGTTCCGGTACCTCCATGTTCCCCGGCATGCGCACCGTGTCTCCGGACAGTGAGTGGACCTATGACATGTTCAACCGCAACTTCGGTCTCAAGCAGCGCCGTATGGATCTCATCGCCTCCATGGGCGCAGGCGCAAAGGGTACTTTTGACGCTGATAATCAGCTTACCGGTGTTGACTGGGGCGGCAAGGTTATAGTGGCCACGTCCGCAGAGCTGGTCCTGAAAAACACAATTGTTACCAGAGCGGTGAGAGACGCCATCGGCGCCTGTTATGAAACTGGAACTACTGTTGACTATGGTGGTACTGCTGGACTTCCCCTTGATGCTGAACATCCTGTGGCAGGTAAATACTATACCGGTACTGATCCTGACACTTTAGTTCCTTCAGGATCGTACTATCTTACAAATGTAACAGACTGTGTCAAAATCAAGGATACCAATCTCGCCTATACTCCGAAGAGCGAGAATTGCTCCGTCTGCCACGCCCGCGATGACCAAACCATGGGTCTGCCCGGCATGATGGCCATGCGTACCGGTTACGGCAACTACGGCCTGATCCATGATCCGTCCAACCCCATGCCTTCAGGCAATATGGGTGCCAGCCGCGATCTGGATACCGATAACGGAGCAGGTGCTGTAAACGACGACTACTGGTTCGATTTCGGCTGCAAGACCGGTATGGGTAAACGCGCCCACAAGATCACCGCAGAAAACGATGATTACGGCGTCAACGCCCGCTGGGGCATGTCCATGTTTGTCCCGAGCACTCTGGATATGGATCCTGCCACCGTACCCAACGCCGGCGACCCGATCCTTGATGCAAAAGGCAAGCTAGCCAAGATGCCGGATATCGACGTTCATGATCGTCATGGCATGGAGTGCGCCTCCTGCCATTACGCAGTGGGCTCCACCACCAAGGATCTCAACGATGTTGACGGTGACAGTAATACCACTGAAAATCTCGGTTATGAGGATATCCCCGCCAAAGAGGTACACGGCTATGAATATCCGGCCGAGCGTATCTACGCCATGGACCATCAGTTTGCCCAGGCTGACTCTTACCCGGACACCAAGGGCAAGAACAACCTCGATGCCAAGATCAGATGTGATGGCTGCCATACCGTTCGCGACAACCCGAAACTGTTGGAAAACGGCGGTACTCTTAATGCCCCGACTCCGCTGCATAACGGTCTGCCCCAGCTGCATATCGACAGGATCGGCTGCGTGACCTGTCACGTGCCTGAGACCTATTCCGCTCCCGGCCGCCTGAAATATCGCGACTGGACCGCAGGTTTTGCCCGCGGCACCTTCAGGAACACCCTGGACTGGAACTTCGACCTGGTGACCGGCACCCATAAAACCGTGCCTTCACTGCGCAAATGGATGACCAAGAACGGCGAGCGTAAGATCTATCCTGTTCTGCCGTCACTGCTGCCCACCTGGTACGAGATGGTGCCGAACAGCGGCGTGCTGGTTAAAGATGATGCCGGTATGGTGGCAGCAGGCGAGCCCATGGACAATATCCTGGACGAGCACACCGCCTTACTGCCGTCACCGGTTAAAAACCGTGACCTGCAGAGGGTTGCCGAGTATGTCCGCGACAATAACCCGGCATTCGACATGCGTCTCAACGGCGGCAACACCGTGCCTCTGTTTGACGGTTTCCAGATTGTCGACTCCTGGGAGATTGATACCGAGGCTGAGATCAATGCCATGCTGGACGGCTTCCACGGTCAGGTTAATGGTACCGATGCCCGTTTCGTTAAGTTCCTCAACGTTGTTCAGGCTGACTTTGACGTCACCCACGGCGTTGTGCCGAAAGATTGGGCACTGGGCGGCAAGAACCGCGGCGGTTGTGTCAGCTGTCACTCTTCCATGAATGCGGCCAGCCCCAATTACTCACCCTACTCAATTGGTTTCTTTGAGGGTTACGTACAGCCCGTGGCCAATGCCGGTATGCCTGGCTTTGGCGTAGGCGCCTACGAGATCGTCAAGAACTGGATGGCCATGTTTGCCGATTTCGACGCCGCCGGCATGTGCGGTATGGGCGATCCGACCAAGATGGTTGCAGATGGTATGGGCGGGATGCTTAACCCCTACACCGACCATCACAACTACTACTTTAACCCCATGACCGGCGCTCCCAATATGACCGCCGAGTGTTCTCCAAATTCATGGTTCTCCAATAACCAGATGTTCGGCACGCAAGGCGGCAACGCTCAGCTGCAGCATGTTATCGGCATGATGACCACGACCTTTGATCAGGCCATGGGCTTCCCGGCCGGTACAGCCATGCAGATGGGTATGTATGACGGTGTTGCCGGTATCCAGGGCTTTGCGCTCAAAGAACTGCAGAGAGCAGGCACCCTGGGATGTAACCCGTTCGCCGGCCCGGTCAGCTTCAGCCCCATGGCGGGACAGAGTGTGAACAACTGTATGCCGAACTATGCCGGTATGTCTGGTATGGAAGCATATGCAGGCATGATCAACGGTACCTGTGCTGGTGCTGATCCGGTGAACGGCGTTCCCGGAGCATGTTCCGGCGGTTTCCGCGACAACGGCGCCTGTATGGCAGATGCCGACTGCGAAGGCGCCATGACCGATATGGCTGAGATTCAGCATAACCCGTTCGGTCTGTTGCTGAACAGGCATGACGCAGTGTCACACTTCAAGATCGACCTGCAGCAGAGCTATAATGGTGATGGCAGCCCGAAAGTCAAATGGGCTGTCGGCGGCGAGCAGAACCCGAGCAACCCGAACCATGTGGCAAGCTGGGATCAGGCAGCCTACTGCTATGACTACATGGGCGGACCGAACCCCATGACCCCGGCTGTTGTCCCGTGTAATTCCGCGGCAGCCACAGCCATGGACGGCAAACGTCACATCGCCACCGCCCAGAGCGCCAACCAGTACCTTGGTTACACCACGCAGGCACTGGCCCTGTTGATGAATCCGGGTACGGCACAGTCTCAGGCTGCGCTGAAAGTAACCGCCAACCTCAGTGCGCTGTCCAGCATTGATACAGATCTGACTGTTACGCTTGATGCAAGCAGGTCAACCTGTGCGGCACTGGTAGAAGGTGTCTATGTGCCTTATGCGCCTGGTTGCAACTACTCCTTTGATACCAACGGTGGAACAGTTGTCGGCGGCACCAATGCAGCCAATAAGGTTGTAGTGTATGGTGCTGAGGGTGATGTTGATGTGAGTGTCACCGTCTGTATGAACGACAATCCGGCCACTGGCGGAAACGAGGCAGGCATCTGTGATACCGATACGGTAACCGCCACAGCCATGATCGTTGAGGCTCCGATGCCAGTAGTTGACTTTGCCGCCAGCGTGGCCGGCAAAGTGGTCACCCTGACTGCTCCGACGCTGGATGCAAGCGTGGTTCGCGCCTACATCTACTGGGGTGACCGGACACGTACCGTGGTCACCAACGTAGCCACTCTGGCTAGCGGTATCAACCATACCTATGCCCGCGGCGGTCGCAGCTACAACATCATCGTTGAGGCAATCGACTCCAAGCATACAATGACCACCTTTACCTCCACCGATGATGGTGATCTCTCCGTAACTCTGCCGTAACAAGCAAGTCAGTGACGGAAGGTAAAGAGTAACCAATGACTGAGCAGGCGGGGCAAGTTCCCGCCTGCTCTTTTCATTTGAGATTTAATTATTAAATTTGAAGAGGGTGAAGAAGAATAGTTACGAACTTTGCTGCCTGACATATTGTCCTGTTTGTAGCTTTCCCGAATACCCCCTGCTTGAAACTTAATACTTAGAACTTAAATAAAAAACGTCCCATAAGGAGTTTTCCATGAAGCGAATCAAATACTCTGTTACGGCAATTTTTCTGGGGGCTGTGCTCCTCACTACTCCTGTTGTGGCAAGTACTCCTGCGCCCTCTCCAGCTGCATCCGGGGCCTCCGTGACCAGCGAGCAGGCGGTGGCAACACCGGATAAGAATGAGATAGAGTCCAACCGCAAGAAGGCGGCAGAAGCCAGGAAGGAGATCGTGGCCCGGGTCAATGGCGTTGAGATCAATATGTACGACCTGCTGGGTATGATGAACCGAGTGGCCAGCGCTTTTTACAAAGATGTCCAGGAGCCCAGCGAAGAGATCACCAGGGAGATCAGACAGCGGGCGCTGGATCGTCTCATCTTTGAAGAGCTGGCGGTGGCGGAGGCTGAAAAGCAGGGCATCAAGCCCAAGGCGGAAAGAACCCAGGAGGTAATAGATAATCTCAAAAGCAGCTATGGTTCGGAAGAGGGATTCGCGGGCTATCTTGCCGACATTGCGCTGACCGAGGAGCAGCTCAGGGTCAGGATTGACCGGAGCCAGCTTCTTGAGGGCATCACC
>Ga0180007_10003497_pt1 | contig 17446 bp, 20 predicted proteins | sample MM_PC_MetaG_FD_121122 | JGI IMG/M metagenome (GOLD analysis project Ga0180007, IMG submission 121122) | Groundwater microbial communities from the Aspo Hard Rock Laboratory (HRL) deep subsurface site, Sweden - MM_PC_MetaG | ecosystem: Environmental > Aquatic > Deep subsurface > Groundwater... | reverse complement strand
TTATGCGGACAGAGGATATGATGATAACAACATTTTCAAACTATGCTTTGAAAAGCTTAAAGCATATCCTTTGATACTGCAAAGGCGACTTGACGTGCCAAAACACAGAAGAAAAGGAGTCTACCGAAAACAGACCTTTGACGTGTTTGACTACGGAGAATACCTCCAAAGAAACAAAATCGAAACACTAAACAGCATGTTCAAACGCAGATTCAACTCAAACGTCAAAAGCAGAACCGACAAGCTCCAAAGAGTCGAAATCCTAACCAGAGTAATCGCATACAACATCGACTGCCTAATCCGAACAGGCAAAACAGTGATTCTGATATTCATCAGAATCACAAGGATTTCATATTAGCCGCCGCTTTGACAACCTTTATATATTAGTACGACCTACTTTTCATTTGTGGTTGGGATGGTCAAGGCAATACTTTTCGATTTTTGGGGGACTCTTGTAGAGAACGGCGTGTACTCTCCGGTGCGACAGGTCCGTAGCATCCTTCGGTTGGATATGCCTTTCCAGGACTACATAGTCGCGTTCGAGGAGGTCTTCATGACCAAGGATTTCGACAACCTCTCTGACGCCTTCATAATGGTCTGCAAGCAATTCGGGATAAAGCCTGATGACATCATGATGGAGAGGCTTGTGGGGACGTGGAACAAGAACACGCTTCTGGCAAGGCCATTTCCAGAGACCCTGCAGGTGCTCGAAGACCTGCGCAAGGACTACAAGGTAGCATTGGTCTCGAACACAGACAGGTTCTCAGTTGAGCAGGTATTGGACAAGTTCAACCTCAGGTCATACCTGGATGGGATCGCTCTGTCATACCAGGTCGGTGCCCTGAAGAACAACAAGAAGCTGTTTGACGCTGCATTGAAGGAGCTGAAGGTCAAGCACAAGGACGCGATCATGGTCGGAGATTCGGTGGAGTCAGACATCAAGGGCGCAGAGAACGCAGGCATCAAGGGATTGCTGCTCGACAGGAGGGGCCGGCGTGAGCATTCGCCCAAGATCCAGAACCTTACAGAGATAAGGACTGCACTATGACTTCTTTTGATGAACTAGTCGGACTATTGGCCAGGCTGAGGAAGGAATGCCCCTGGGACCGGGAACAGACCTTTGATACCTATAAGGAGCCGTTATTGAATGAGGCCAGGGAAGCGACAGATGCCCTGGAGAAGAAGGATTTCAACAATTTGAGGGATGAGCTGGGCGACGTCTTATGGAACGTGATATTCATCGCCCGTTTGGCTGAGGATGAGGGTAAGTTCTCGATAAATGACGTGATGGACTCTGCAAAGGCCAAGATGATAAGGCGGCACCCGCACGTCTTTAGTGACAAGAAACTTAACTCACCCGAAGAGGTCCTCAAGTCCTGGAACGAGATCAAGGAGAAGGGCGGCTGAACTACTTGGCTAGTATATCATCCAAGAAGCGCATCATCGGTTCTATGTTTCCGTCATGTATCGCGTGGCCATCAGGGAAGATATGCATCTCACGCGTCAGATCCCTGTTTTTCCATTCCATGCCATAAGCCTCATGCACAGCCATTATCGCGTCGAAGACACGCGGCGCGTTGCGCTCATCCACTCCCTTTATATCTATCCTGTAAGCATAAGGGTAAATATCATAGATGATGACTTGCAGCTTGCCTCCTTCAGCGAAGAGCACGCCGTCGATTTCCTTGTTTGATGCTTCAGATTTTATATATCCGATGATGAATTCTCCAAATTCTCCGTAAAGCCCGGCAGTGGGTGGATGTTCGGCATAATGTCTATCAGGCTGGAAAGAAGGATATTGTCTCATGAATTCATGCGAGCGGTACATGCCGGGGCGACCTTCGACTAACATCATCGGGTCCACTGTCTCTGTCTTAATACCCCTTCTCAATGCAAAATTCTCACATACCTCGCCCAGGTGGCCGATTGCTTCGTTCATGCAGGGTGGGATATATATCATGCTTATAAATCTTTCCTAAATTCACTACTGCGGACTCACAGCAATTTGGGAAAACTATTATATATGCAATCCATCTAACAGTTCAGAGGTGTGATGATGGACTGCATATTCTGCAAGCTGGCGAAAGGTGAGATTCCCGCTGCCAAGGTGGCGGAAACAGATGATGTTCTCGCATTCTTGGACATCAGCCCTGCGAACAAGGGCCACATCATAATCATACCCAAGCAGCACGCCGAAAGGGTGGACGAGATAGATGAGAAGACATTCGGTGAGATGGCCATCCTCGCCAGCAGGCTGGCCAAGAGGCTTATGCAGGTAGTCAAGCCCGACGGCTACAACATCCTGGTGAACAACGCAGAGGCCGCCGGCCAGGAGGTGATGCACCTTCATCTGCATGTCATGCCGCGCTTTGACAGCGACGATTTCGCATTCAGGTGGACACACAAAAAGTACGGAAATGGCGAGATGCAGGAGCTTGCTGAGAAGCTCAGGCTTTAGATCACTCTGTGTCCACTGCCGTCCTCGAACAAGAATATCTCTTTCCCCTCTCCTGTTCCCTGGCAGTAGAAGTATTCCTGGCTGACAACATGCTTGTTGAATGGCAGGTCCTGGCCGCCGAGTATGTTGTGTATCGCACTGACCACGATCTGGTCCGGAATCTCATCATTATGGTCGCCATGGAAGGCCGCAAGGATGGGTACCTTCCGCTTAATGAGTTGTTCAATCAGCCTACTGTTCTTTCCACGCTCCTGGAACTTGTTTGTCATGAACAGCACTCCCTTTCGTATGTCCACCCTCACCGGGTGCTTGGTCCTCGCGAACGGCATCATGGCATCTATGGTCCTCTTCCCTATTGTCCTCACTTCCTGCACTATCTTGTAAAGCTCAGTCGGCTTCATCTGTTTGAGTCCGCTGATGGCCTGCTCTGCCCCGATCCGGCGCTTGCGCGACCAGAATGATATCATATACACGGGCATCATGTCGTTCGTGTTGATGATCTTCTCTTCATACTCCTCCAGCAATCGGAAGGAGTAATCGACCTCATCTTCCTTGAAGCCAAGTGAGCCTTGCCTGCTCCTCGGCGTGAGCCGGGCCGTCATCTCGAAAAGATGGGGCACGTCTATCTGGCTTGCCTTAAAGTAAAGCATGAAAGAGAAATAGTCATCCTCTTCGATAGGGCGATAAATATATTCTGGTCTCAGATGCATATGGTTCTTGTAAAGGATCTTCAGGAGCTCGTCGTCGCCGGACATGAAGGTCTGGCTCTTTAAATACTCCGCTTTAGCCCTCCCTTTATAATCATCGAGTTCCTGATACAGGCGCTGGTATTCTTCCTCATCGCTCATGGCGAGCCTCAACCTTCTCTCGTATCCCATCGCGTAATCAGCCCCCTTTTCCTTAGTCATCAGCTGATATGCTGCCATATTCTCCTCATTGGGATCCATATTCCTCGCTTCCTTTTTCATGAAGTATATCGTCCCTTTGTGCTCAATGGGAGTATCCTTGAGCATGCCGTTCTCCTGCGCCCTGCCCAGGGCTGCCAGCCTGTCCTTGTTATGCCGGCAGAGCTCGAAGAGCTTGAGCGTATCCTTCTGCTTCCTCAGCAGGCCGTTGCAGTCCTCCTTGAGGAAAAGAAGATAATGCAGATGGTGGCCTATCTCCCAGTATTTCGGGTCCTGGAGGCATATCTCAGGGTAGCCGTCCATGCCTCCAAACATGAGGACCTGGCCTTCTTCCAGGGCTTCTGTGAGCGGGAATATCAAGAATGATCCAGTGCCTTCCGGGTCCATAGACCTGGAATGCTTCCTGTCTGCCTGATACCTATAGCTCTGATATTTGATTGCATCCTGATAAGCGAAGGATATGCCGTCCATTATGCGTTTGATGCTCTTCTGGTTCTGGTACTTGTCTCCCATATACCTCTTCTTCTCGATTATGCTCTCGACCGGGCTTAGCAGCTGGCCGTCGTGGGAGATTGACTTCAAGGTCTTCAGCACGGTAGCGTGGAAGAGCCAGCCCGGCTTTGAGAACAATCTTTGGACATTGTCCAGGTTATATCCGATCACCGGCTGCGGGAGCTCAGGGTGGAATATGATAATCCCCCCATCAAGAATCTCCACCTTGAGATAGCGCAGCTTATTTATCTCGTCAGGTGATAACCCCCCCTCCAATTCCGGTGCGAACGCCTTGATATCCTTTACGAACTGATTGAGGTCCTTTGACGGGCCTTCCAGGATATGCCTCTTCAGGACAGGGAATCCCATTATGAAGTCTGTCTTCCGCCTGGCCTCCTCAAGATCCATGGCACATAATTCGTCTCCCCCCTATTTAAAAGTTATTTATTAGAAAGACTTAAAAATGACCAACCATTTTTTCTGCGCTATGCCGGCGTAGCTCAGCCTGGTTAGAGCGCCACGCTCATAATGAGCTCGGAGCTTCGGCGATGACGATGCGCTTGGGCCACGTGGAGGTCAGGGGTTCAGATGGTTGATGCCTGAGAATCCCCTCGCCGGCACATTTTTTTTCTGAAGATACAGGATTAAGGTTCTTTTACATGGTTGTACGAGATTGAATAATGGGTGATTTATGGGGGAAAAGTTTATCAATAAAATATATTCTCCTTTCATGAAATGGTAGTGACTGAAGAATATATACTAGAGGAATACGAAAGATTGCCTATGAATTCCCGGGGAAGAGAAGCGGATAATCCTAGGAGGTATCGGGCTTTCTTCAATGATTGGGTGTTTAAAGATAATCCCTCATTCCCATACTTAGCTTTATGCCGGGATCAAGAAATCGGAGGATTGACGTGGCATATAGGGTGTGATCAACATGGACCGCGGGATTGGATTGAATATCCTGGCAAACTAGCGACTGAGTTAAGGATAGGTGATAGTCGCGGAAGGAGATTAACGATTATTGAACTGTATATCCGGGAAGATGGCATTGTTACAGATGATAATACCCATTTCTTCCAAGAAAACTGATTTCTGCCCATTTTTAATACAATACAACTCAGTCCTGAAAATATTCAGTAATATTGATAGTTCTCCGCCGGCACATTTATATATGAGTTATTATAAGTTATTATAAGATATTCAAGTAATTATCAAGTGATGTTGGGGTGATACGCATGAAAAGAGGACTGATATTAGCATTGATATTCTTACTGATACCAATAGTTGCTGCTGAGCGCGAGAATGTTGCAGGCACCACGGGGTTCAGGACGCCGGAGTGCTTCGACACTGGTGCGATGAGGGTTAGGAAGGCCACGATAATAGACAAGACAGTCACTGCTGAGGCCCCTGACGGCTCCACGTTCAATGTCCAAGGCGAGTGGAAGAACAATTACTTCGACGCGGAGGAGCTCCAGTTCACCGAGAGCGGGACCTACTACATCACTGTCGATGGACAGTCAAGGGTATTCGATTGCCCTGGACTCGCTTTCAGCTGCCAGCTGTTGAGCTTCGAGCTGAAGGACTGCGTGCGGAGCAGGGGAAAGCTGCAAGCCTCGCTTGAGGCAGAGGGCACGATGGCAGAAGACCTTGAATATGAGTTCATCAAGGGCACCGGCAGGAAGAAGCTTTGGACCAAGATGGGCTTCCCAGAAGAGCTCACCAGCCTCAAGTTCGATGAGACCGAAGAGGGGATCATAAAGTTGGAGATGGACGACATTGATGATGTAGCGTCATTGAAGATATCACATCCCAGGTGCTTAGGGGCTGATTTCATGTTCACTGAGATCGATTGTGAAGAGATAGCGGTGCCTGAGATGAGCTGCGGCCGTAGCCTAGGGGTCAAGCAGAGGGCCAAGTGCAAGCTCGGCCTGGCGAAAGAGCAGCGGGCAGCGAACTATCATCCAGAGGACTGCGCAGAGGATGACACAGACTGCCTGGACCGGTATGGCCTGGTCAAGGGATGCTGGGACTTCCCGACAGGCACATCAAGGATGGCCTGCGTGAAGAGGCAGATGAACCTGGGGGAGATTGCCTTAGAGAAGAGGGACTGCAACGCCCTGGATGTCGGCAACAGGGAGAACTGCAACAGCGTTCTCAAGGAGAATGTCTATTCGCTGATCAAGTTCAGGCTGCACAACCTCGAGAAGAATGCAGAGAAGTATCTTGACCTCGGCATGATAACAGAGGAAGAGGCAGCATCCTTCATCGCAGACATCGAGGGCTTCAAGGTGGAATTCGACAGCACAGCCACTAAGGAAGGGAAAAAGGCTGTAATACTCAAGGCCAGGCAGAGATGGCTGGAGCTCGTAAGGGGGTTGGAAAAATGAGATGGGCGATAATATTCATATTGGCGCTGCTGCTCCTCTCAGCATGCGGCAAGGAAGCTGTTGTGGATGATGACACCGGGGCGGAGGAGCCGCCTGCAGTATTGACTGACGATGAGCTCTTGGTGCAGTATGATGACGGCCTGGACGCGGCCTTGGAAGACTTGGATGCTGTAGGTTAGCTATTGGTAGAGCGTGTTTTTCGGCTTGCTGCCAAGCTTAAATATGACAATTATAGCGCCTAAGCTGCCGGCAATCAGCCCGATCCTTATTGGCCAGGCCAAGCTTATGGGGTAGAATTTCTCTATCAAGGCGCCTATGCCGACTGTTGGCACTCCCAATACTATCAATATTATCCCGAACAGTTTCATTGTATCTTTTGTGGGCATGATTTATTTCTTGTATGTTTGAATATATAAAAATTTCTATAAAACATGCCAGATTATCCGGAAAACAGATGGAAAGGCTTTAAAATGATTAAATCTTCAGGGTATATATGGTGTTTGGTGATGGAAATCTATAAAGGCGCTGTTAACAATGACACGACCGGTTCGTCAGAGGGTAAAGCAAAACACATATTCATCGTCCAGGCAGATGATTCCATTCTGGAATCCCTTAGCAGCAGGTCTATCATCCGCATTCGCAGGACAGCAAGGGTGAACGAGTTCATAATAGAGGCTGAGATCTCGCCGGGTGAGGCCGAGGGATTCAGGCAAAAGCTGTCCAAGTTCAACGTCAATTATCATTCAGATGCGGTCTTGCTTGGATAATGTTTAACTGAATGACTGTTAGAGTCATGATAGGAGCTTATTAATGGGCAATGCAGAAGAGCCCAAACAAATATAAACCCCCTGACCTTATCTATTCCCATGCTTATCGGCATAGTGGGGAAGCCCAATGTGGGGAAGAGCACCTTCTTCAAGGCTCTCACCCTAGCTGAGGTTGAGATAGCAGATTACCCGTTCGTCACGATAAAGCCTAATTCAGGCATCGGATATGTCAAGGTTGCGTGCGCGTGCAAGGACTTCAAGAAGGCATGCAAGCCGAGGGAAGGATTCTGCCTGGACGGAAAGCGCTTCGTCCCTGTCCAGCTGATAGACGTCGCAGGTCTCGTGCCGGGCGCGCACGAGGGCAAGGGCATGGGCAACCAATTCTTAGATGATCTCAGGCAGGCGGACGCGTTGATCCATATCATAGACATCTCTGGCAGCACAAATGAGAAGGGCGAGAAAGTGGAGCCAGGCCAGTATGATCCTGCAGAGGACATCAAGTTCCTTGAAGAGGAGATAGACCTCTGGTATTTTGGCATCATCAACAGGAACTGGGACAGGTTTGTCAGGGCTGTGATGGCTGAGAAGGGGGACATAAGGAAGGCCATCGCAAAGCAGCTGTCCGGTCTCAAGGTAACAGAACCCATGGTCGAGAAGGCCGTAAACAGCCTCAATCTCGGGACCAACGCCAAGTCCTGGTCTCAGCATGATCTGATGAAGCTCGCATCCAGCCTGAGGAAGACCACGAAGCCCATGATATTGGCATGCAACAAGGCTGACATGGAGTCTGGGAAGAAGAACCTCGAAAGGCTGAAGCAGGAATTTCCAGACCACATTCTTGTGCCCTGCTCCGCAGAGTCAGAGCTGGCGCTAAGGGAGGCAGCCAAGCACGGCCTGATAAACTACATACCTGGAGAGGCCTTGTTCAACATTGTCGACGACGGAAAGCTGACGGACAAGCAGAGGTCTGCCCTCACTTTCATCAAGGACAACGTTTTGAAGCTCGGCTCGACCGGAGTACAGGATGTCCTGGATAAGGCAGTCTTCGAATTGCTGAAGTATATCACGGTCTTCCCTGTGCCGAACGCACACCTCCAGGATGCTGATGGCAGGATCCTTCCGGACTGCCTGTTGGTGCCATCAACAACAACGGCGCACCAGCTCGCCTACCACATTCACACTGACATCGGTGACAAGTTCGTGAAAGCGATAGACATAAGGAAGAATCTGCCGCTCGGCAAGGACGCAGCCCTGCATGACAGGGATGTGGTCGAGATAAAGACGAGCTAAGGCCCCAGGATGAACTTTACTATCCCTTCTGTGTCTGAATACTTCAGCCATGTGACGCCCCGGCTTTCTTCCAGTTCCTTTTGCTGGCCATATAGGATCCCGATCCTCACGTCAGGGAATTTCTGTGCGTATTCCTGCAGGACACGACTCTTGCAGTCCCCCCAGGAATGGACAAGGAAAACGTCTGCCTCCTGCAGCCTCTCCTCGATCTCGAGGCTCGAGCTTGCGCACAGCCCGGACTCGTACTCAATAGAATCAAGCTGCTCGAGCCTGCGCCTTAGCTGGCCGATATCCCCCAGATGCAGGCACGGGAAATAGTCGAAATGGTAGACCCTTGTCATTTTTCAAAACCCTCGAGTACGTAATCAATGATAGTGTCAGGGTTCTGATAATCGAGGACCTTCAGGCCTTCCTCATCATACCACTTGGTTAGGAACGTCAATATCGCGAACTTGATATCAGGTATCATCTCACGCCAGTATCTTAGGATCATGGCTTGATGCACATAACTCGGATGCACAAGAAAAACATCCTTGTCTTTCAATCGTTCAACCAGTACCCTTGTTATTGTATTGTCAGTCCACTCTTCAGGCTGTATTATGTCGAGGTCAATTCCTGCTTGAGCTTCGAGCGACTTTATGAGTTTTTCCTTAATTTCTGGCAATCTCTTTGGGGCAGCGTCGAAATACAGGACCTTTATCATGAAAGTACAGAATATTATCTTTATATAAATAGTTTATTATATTATCCTGACTACCGAGTGGTTATAAAGAAAAAGCTTAAATATCATCTCGATTTCCCACTATCCATGAGGGACCTAGAGGCGGTGATACTTCGTGCGAAAGCAGCCCATCGCAAAGGGCAGTTCAGGAAGGCCGCTAATCTTCTACAGGAAGAGATTCTTGACATATGTCCTTATATCCCTGCCAAGGTCTATAACCTGATGGGCGTCCAGCAGAGGATGCTCGGCAATTACATGTTCGCAATCCAGCATTTCAAGGCCGCAGCCAAGGGAAACCCTCCCCAGGACCAGAAATCCCTGGCTTACACGAACATGGCCGATTACTCTTGTGTTGGGGAAAATAATCTGGAAGGTGCGGAGCACAGTATCGATTTGGCATTAGGTGAGGCTCCTCCGGCATCATATGCCCACGCTGCAGCCATGAACCAGCGCGGTTTGATTTATCTTGCCAGGGATGATTTCGTTAGGGCGAGTTATGCGTTCGGAATAGCCATTGACATGCTAGAGCCTTTGGTCAAGCAGGACTTCCTTGATCTAGATATCAAGGGACGCTATGCTCATGCATTGAGGCATTGGGCCGAGTCATTCCTCCTCTTCGGGCCTGCCAAGAAGGAGCATGAAAAAGCAGAGAAATTTGCGCAAGAGGCTTTGGAGATCTTCTACAAGCTTGGTGACAGGAACATGGTCGCCAAGACCAACATGACCTTAGGTAAGCTGGCCATGGAACGGGAAGAATTTGAGGAAGCGAATAGGTACTTTGTCCACGCCAAGCAGGCTGCTGATGAGACCAATTATAAGAGGACCCTGGCAAGGCTCTCTTTTGACAGGGCAGAGCTCAGCTTGAGGGACGATTATCCCAGCCACGCCAAGTCCTACCTTGAAGAGTTCGGCGAGCATGTAAGAAGAGGCCGGCTTGAGGAGCATGACTTGCATATGCTGAGGAAACGCTTTAGTCTAGTTAAGGGATTGTACGAGAACTATAGGAAGGACGATGAGATCCTGGCTGTTCCTGGTTTCGAAGCCCTATTCCCCAGTTTCGAGAATCCTCAGTAAGCGCCATCTAGGCTTGGCTGATACCTTCTTCCTGCATTCCTGGCAGCATCGCCGATGCCTTTCGCCGCATTCTTCGCACTGCCGGCAGCTCCTGTGGTCTTCTCCATGATGACCCTGTAGCCGGCCCTGAATCCTGCTATCGCGGGCAGCTGGTATGCCAGAGGCACAAGGTGCCACGTCGCCAGGATCGGCAGGGTCAAGTACTTGTATCCTTCCTTCAGGCTGGGTACGAAATCCCTCTTCAGCTCGCCATACAGCTCTCCAGGCAGCTTCAGTATCTCTCCGCTGGTAATCTTGTTCACGGCCTGCTGCGGGTCATAGTTCTTGACCATGTATCTTGTTGCTATGAACGTGGCGTTAATCAATGGATAAATGACGCCCAGTCCTACGACTGACATCAACAGCGGATTGGCTATGGAATCCAGCCATTGGTATGCAGGCCAGAGCGCACCTGTCAGTATGTTACCTGTGTTGACCTCATCTTTGAAGTCCTGCTTTGACATCTTGCCTTTTTTTGCGACATATGCGCCGACAAGGTATGATAACGTGGTAGTCGCCAGATTGAGGATTCCACCGCCTAATGCAAGGCCTGCAGCGGTCGTCGCTCCCATGAATAGTATATCTGGAACAGAGAATCCGAACATCGAGCCCCACATGCTGTTGTCCGATGCAGCCTGTCTCTGCTTCTGTTTCGCCTCTTCCTCTCGGACCTTTCTCTCAAGGTCTTCGCCTTCATTCTCCGGGGCCAGGGTGTCATCAATCGCCATGGCTATCACCCCGGAGCATCTTCTTTATGGCCAACTCGAACAAGTGAGACCTGTTCCTATAAGAGCCGTTTTTCAGCTTTGAGTCTGCCTTGGCCAGCAGTTCAGGATCTATTGAGATGCTGAGCTTATGATTCATCCAACAGCCTCCTTACTGCAGTCTCGATGGCCTCTGACTTGGAGCGGTGGCTTGTGGCAGCTAGAAATCTGAATAGTTCAAGCACGGTCGGCTTTGAGACTGTAATGCTAATCTTCTTCTTCAAAAGTACCACCACTAAGTAGTATAGAATACTACTGGTATTTAAACCTTTCGGTTATTTCTCACTATGTAGTGGTGATACTATATGATGTATAGATTCAGAAATGATTGCCTTTATCAGGCCGCCTCATCCAGTGCTTCCTCAGACCCTTCTTCCGGTGCATCTTCACCTTCAAGCTCCTCTTCATGCTCAGCCTCTGCCTTCGGCCCTAAATATGTATCCGAGCCCTTCCCTTTGGCTTCCTGTTCTTCCTCTTCATGGCCGCCCCTTCCCTTCTGGGCCCTCTCGCCCCTGCCTTCTCCGGTCTTCTTGGGTTGTCCAGCCTCCTCTTTTCCGTATATCTCCTTCATCTTCGCCACAGCGCGCTCGCATGCATCCTGGATTATTCCAATCAGCTCTTCCCTGGTCGCCTCGTCCTCTGCCAATGATTCCTTGACCTCGAGCTGGATGACGTTATAACCCTCTTTCGGCCTGCCGTATTTCTTGGATATCGGCCCCTTACCGGTGAAGGGCTTGTTCTTCGACACCTTGTAGCCTTTCTTTTCAGCCTCTTTCATGACCTCTTCGAAGGCCTTGATGACTTCATGGTCGGCTATCATGTCGTTGTTGGTGGAATAACAGATGTCAGGACGCTCCTTACCCTTATCATGGGCAGTCTGCGCCCCGACATCTGACATCGTATGGGCTGCTAGTAGAAAAACATGACCTTGCTTGGAATGATAACTCTCGACGATGCTCTCCAATTCCTTGTGGAAAGTATCATAGCATTCCTTGAAGATGCCTTCCCTCTCATCAGGGGTGTAATCGCGCTTAAGGACCTGCCTGCCCTGCATACCGACCTTCCTTATGGCTCCCTGGTCTGAAGTATCATTCCTGTGCCTATTAAGGTCGCAGACGTATCGATGGTAATCAGATGAGATCACCGTCCCTCCCGCCTTGGTCAGAGGTGAATAGAGCTCGCCCGAAAATTCATCCGTGCCGCGGCTTGTTACTCTGTCCTTCATCAGGACGTTGTCAAGATTTGAAGGTATGTGCTGCCCGGCGTGCGGAATCGCGACTATATAATCCCCATTAGGGTTCTCGGTCTTCACTGGATTGACAGTCCCTTTCATATAACAACACCTTGCAGCCCGTAAGGTTGTACCTGATCAAAGGGCATCTCAACTATTTAAACCTATCGATATATAGCCACTTTGGAGTGGTAATTCAATAGTAATTTGTATATTTTCAATATTGAAAATAATTCAATCCGACAACTATAAATACATCCAGGCATTAACTATACCATGTTTGACTACAGGATAGCCACCCTGGGCAGCCACACTGCCTTGCAGATTCTCAAAGGCGCCCGCGATGAGGGTTTCCAGAATATATGCGTCTGCCGAAAGGACAGGGTCAAGCCATACAAGAACTTTGGCGTGGCAGACGAGATAATAACTATAGATTCCTACAAGGATTTCCCTAAGGTAGAGAACGAGCTCATCAAGAAGAAGGCCATAATCATTCCGCACGCTTCATTCATCGAATACGTCGGCATCAAGTACATAGAGAAGCTGAAAGTAGGCTATTTCGGCAACAAGGAGATACTGAAGTGGGAGTCTGACCGCAGGATGGAAGAGAGATGGCTTCGCAATTCCAACCTGAGGACACCGCTCATATTCAAGGACCCCGCTGAAATAGACAGGCCGTGCATAATCAAGTTCTATGGCGCCAAGGGCGGCAAGGGCTATTTCATAGCTAACTCCGAGTTGGATTTCAGGAGCAAGATGGCTGTCCACCCGGTAGATAAGTATGTGATACAGGAATACATCGTAGGCGTGCCCATGTACATCCATTACTTCTATTCCTCACTCACAGGCGAGCTTGAGATCATGAGCTTTGACAAGCGCTATGAGAGCAACGTGGACAGCATCGGTCGCATCTCTGCCAGGGACCAGTCCTCTTTCACCAACGTGGACCCGAGCTATGTCGTTGTCGGCAACGTGCCGCTTGTGCTGAGAGAATCGCTGCTGACAGAAGTGATCGAGATGGGCGAGCGCGTAGTGAGAGAATCCAAGAAGATAACCAAGAGCTCACTGTTCGGCCCGTTCTGCCTCGAGACCGTGCTCACACCGGACCAGGAATTCTATGTCTTTGAGATCTCCGCCAGGATTGTCGCTGGCACGAATCCTTTCATCAACGGCTCGCCATACACCCACCTGAAATACAACAAGCCCATGTCTACCGGTCGGCGCATAGCATTGGAAATACGCAGAGCCATAGAGCAGAAAAGGCTGAATGAAGTGCTGGGTTAATCGATAAACATAAATATCATCTCCACTTACCATCCCCAAGTGGAGTGAAATTATGTATAGACCTTCGATATCAAAAGTTGTAGGCGCTGCTGGACTGATGGCATTGCCACAGATTGCTCAATTGGTAAATCCGTCTGATGCTCAGTCCATAATTGCTATGGGCATATATGAAAGTGTGGAAAGGCCCAGGATGATCGCTGATGATGTCGCTGAATACCTGAATCAGGATCCGAATGGCCGTCTAGGTGTGTGCGGACACAGGATTGATGTCGCACTTGAGGATGGCATCCATGCCAAGCTCACAGGGGCGCATCTCTCTGAAGTCGAAGGTTACAAGTCCTTATTCCCATTTCACGTCCAGATGTTCATGCATTCTGATGCTAAAGATTATGAAGAGACCTATGTTCTCATCACTGAGCTGCCGGGAAACGTCGAGCTCTATACAGTAGGCACAGTCAACCGCCGTTTAGATACGTTCGACTCGATCGACCTTGCTCTTCAGCTTGATCCCGAGACAGGAGAAAGGGTGGCCATTGACCCAGGTGGATATAAAGAGACATTCGATGAAGTCATAAGGGTTGCCGCAACCAAGGTGTGGGCCACACAGAGGAAGGCCGGCACGAATAAGCCATGGTGGACGCTGACGAATGCACTCTGATGATGGCCTGTTTTATAGCTTGTGAATGATGACTTTTCTTTCTCTTTACTCTAAAGTGGTATTCCTAAGAAAGATTTATAAATCAGTCAATTTTACCCCGTGATATGACAACTGTAGACAAGCTTATGATCGAAGGCAGGCAGCACATGTATTCAGGTGATTTCGAAGCAGCCAACAATGCATACTCTGCTGCGCTCAATAGGAGTGATTCTTCTGCTATACCAAAAGCTATCCCCCAGATGATACACTATTCCAGGGGTTTGGCCAGAATGGCCTGGGCCGGATCACTGTCATATGATCCCAACCAAGCAGAGAACAGGCATATATTGGTAACAGGCGCATATTCTGATTTCGAGCTCACCGAGGACCTTGGGACTGGCCCTGAAGGATACCTGGGTATTGCTAAGTTATTGGAGTTCGAGAAAGAAAAAGAAAAGGCACATCTGGCTCTAGATTGTGCCTTGACAAAGACCAAGTTTGATACTATGGGGCACATTGAAGCGGTGCTTGGGCGCATGTCAGTCTTCCTGTCTTCAGGCTTGCTTGGTCATGCATATAGTTATGGTCAGACAGCACTTGAATATCTCTCTGAAAACGGTCAGGAGTGTCAGAAAGATAAGCAGGATGAGATCCAAGCCTTGGCATACAGTCTTATGGCAGAATGCCTCGGCAAGGCCTTCGTGAGCAAGGATCATTGTCCGCATTCTCCCTTTGATTATGATATCAGTGAGAATGATCAGTGTCAGCAGCTCTATGATTACAATTCAAAGGCCATAGACATCTTCAACGAGCTCGGTGATGAGGAATCCTTGACCAGGGTGATACTGAATTTCGGCGCAGCTGCAAAGATGATGAACTCAACAGGGATCATCAACCATTATGTCTGGATAGATAGCACTATCAAGGATCTTGACAGGGCAAGAGGAGTTCTCGCCTTTTTCATGGCAAGGGATTATTGCATAGAAGAACATATCCCTGAGAGGGCATTAGGATATTTTGATGTCTTCTCTAAGGCACTGTTCAAAGGAAAGATCAAAGAGCAGGACATGGCAGAGCTGGAAGAGGATTGGATGAATTTTTTCGAACACGACGATTTCTTCAAGCAGAATAGTGGTCATTCGCAGGTGGCCGGTCGCTTCCAGGCCTTCTTTCTAGAGCATGAGAACCGGAGAAAGATATCAAAAACCATTGATTTGGAGCATGTACTGGCAGAATGACACAATCGCTCGAAACCCTGATGGAGCAGGCCGGCGTAGCTGGCATGGGCGAAGATTGGGAATCAGCCGAAAAGCTCTACTCTGAAGCCCTTGCCATCGCCCGCGAGAAGAAGCCTGACATGATGCAGAGGATACTCAACCTGAGGGGTGTCCAGCACATGATGATGGGCCATAGGAATCCAGCCTGGTATGACTTCGAGGAGGCTACCAGCTATCTGAACTACAAGGACCAGATCGCCCAGGCGCACATCAACATGGCTGACCTGCTCAGGGAATTCGACAACGATATTGAGGAGGCGCACAGGCAGCTGGATTATGCCCTGATATTCGGCAAGGAAGGGACTTATATCGGCGCTATCGCATCAGACTACCGGGGCCTGGTACATGTGCAGGAGGGGAATTATGATAAGGCCATCGCGACTCATGAGACCGCTGCCAGCCTTCTCGAGGGATATCTTGAGGAGATGCAGACGGATGAAGCCAGGTCAAGCCTCGCAAACTGCATGCATCACATCGCTGAGGCGCATCTACTAAAGGGCATCACGACTTCCGCAGGAGATTATGCAATGAGTCAAGCGGAAAGGGCCCATGACATCTTCCAGGAGCTTGGAGACACATATATGATGGCACGTACATTGATGACGATCGGAGAGGTATATTCCCATTCAAATGAATATTCCGCTTCAATCGCAGTGTTCAAGAGAGCGCTCCGCTTGACAAAGCACCCGCGCACCAAGGCCAGGATCCATTTCGACTTAGCAAGGCCCTATCTGGCCAGCGGCAAGCTCGATGATATGACAGGGCAATTGAAGGAATTTGAAGGAAATATTGGCCACCTGACAGTGAGCGACAAGGCTTATATCATGAAAGAGTTCGAGCCTATGTACAAGAGTTATCGCCACAAGGTAGAGAACGGCTTCATGCCGATCCCTGTCATTGAGAAAATCAGACGATCACTCACCTAGCTCTTTGCTCCTTTCTACAGCTGCTTTGATGGTATCTCTCAGGCTTTTCTCAGTTCCCTTGAGTACCCTCATCCCGGCTTCTGTCGTGCCGCCGGGTGAGCAGACCATGCCGATGATGTCTTCCGGAGTGCTCTCGGAGACGAGCTTGCCGGTGGCGACAGCTGTCTGGCATGCCAGCTTGAGTGCAGTCTCCTTGTCAAGCCCTTGTTTTGCGGCCTCGTGTGCCATTATTCCGATGATATATGCAATATAAGCAGGGGCTGTGAGGGCCGTTACCACATCCATGTCTTTCTCGTCCACCTTCACAACTAGACCAGCATTACTAAATATTTTCAGCAGGGCCTTCTCGTCCTCTTCTGTAACGTTGCTGCCGAGCGCGTATGCAGCAGCCATCTCGTTGACGATGCAGCCGATCGTCGGCATCAACCTGATGATGCGCTGGCCGGGCAACATCTTCTCGAGCAATGTAATCTTAATGCCAGCAGCGATAGACACAAAGGCCTTTTCCCGATCAACCTTCAGATCTTTGATGACTTCCTCCATCTTCTGCGGCTTTACGCAGAGGAAGATCATGTCAGACCTGGAAACGACCTCAGAATTATCCTGCGTTACAGGTACGCCATTGGCCTCTATCTTCACCAGGACATCCTTGTTCTCGTCGCTGCATATGATATCCTGTGGTTCAACCACATTCAGGGCAGCTGTGACGAGCGCAGCACCCATCTTTCCTGTGCCTATGAAGCCAAGTCTCATGGATGATGAGAATAAGACTTGATATTTAAAGCTAACTTTTGTCATATGCAGCATACGAACAGCATGGCCTGGCCAATATATTGGAGGCAAGGCAATCCACTCTTGAGGAGGCTTATGACCCGATAACAGATGCCATCCGCACCTATGACCAGATCAACGACATGGAGAGCGCATCTGAGGCTATGAAGACACTATCTGATATCGCTAAAGGGTCTTCCTTGGAAGGAAGGTATAGAGGGCTTTGATTATCCTGTGTGCTTGGCCTGATTTCTTGTTTGTTTTCAGAAAATGATTGATTATCTTTTCTGTTAGGCACGCTTTGTCCTTACTTTCCTTGTTTTTTCCGGTTCTTTCACGTAGCTATCGCTAGCTCTTTACGCTTTAGGGTGACGAGCTGGTACAGGTTAAAGGCGAAGCACTTCCACATCTCTTTGAGGT
>Ga0180007_10003495_pt1 | contig 17452 bp, 6 predicted proteins | sample MM_PC_MetaG_FD_121122 | JGI IMG/M metagenome (GOLD analysis project Ga0180007, IMG submission 121122) | Groundwater microbial communities from the Aspo Hard Rock Laboratory (HRL) deep subsurface site, Sweden - MM_PC_MetaG | ecosystem: Environmental > Aquatic > Deep subsurface > Groundwater... | reverse complement strand
ATTATTGATCTTTACTACCAGGTTATTACCCACCCGTCTTAACGTGATATCATCGGGCGTAAGATTACTTCCTATCCAGATTGTGTCCGTATTTCCTTCCGTGGAATCTGTATCTATTATTTTATCCTGTCCCGAACCCAAACGGAATATATAAGTATCATTGCCGCCTTCGCCTTTGAGTTGATCATTGCCTATTCCGCCGTCCAGTATATCATCACCGTCTCCTGCCCAGATACGGTCATTGCCTGCCCCGGCTACAAGAATAGAGTCTCCGATTCGATTAATAAGAGTTTCGTTACGTGATGTGCCGTATATTGCATCTGATCCAGCAAGGCCGTTTATATATCCGTCTCCTTCTGTAAGGCTTCCTATAACTGCATCGGCATTATTTGTTCCTTCGATATGTGGTGACCATGTTCGCTGACCTTCACCCTTTTCATCATAAACGGGCAATCCTCCGCTATCTATCACCCAGTCAAGAGACGGGTCTTGTGAGATGAAGGTCTCACGGAAGGAGAGATAGTCAACCATATCTTGTGCGCCAAGGCCTCGAAGTATTCTGCTGAATTCTGAGAGAAGGGTTTTACCCTGATCATAATTGTCAGATAGAGCAGCTTGAATATCGGTTGTTATTGCACTCATGTCTGCTTTTACCTTTAGTGTGGTATCATCACATGTGTAGTATATTTTACTGTATAGGTCTTTGAGATGTGTCTGAACCATGAGTTGAGCATAAAACATCTCTGAAAGCCTTCGGAATGACTCGTTAAGAGGAATAGCCGCCGCAGAGGTTGGATTTGAGCCGTTGGCTCCGACAAATTCTTGCCCAAAGAATTTCTCAAGAGTTGCAAGTTTTTTGGCATCAACATTTGCACCTCTACTGTTTACTGCAATACCATCGGTTCCAGCCCATCTGAAGATGATCTGATTCATTATGTTCTTTCTGGTATTGACATCGGTTGTAGCAATGAATTGTTCTACTATTGCTTTCAACTGCCCGCTTGAATCTCTTACAATTGCTTGTTGGAGTTCGTAAATATTGTTAGACGCCTGTAAGTTTGGCAGAGCAGCAATATCCTCCGGCACTTCAAGCCAAACTTCCGCTATCGTATAAGTTGTGTTTCTTTGGAGATTATAGCCTCCTATCTCACCAATATTACCGCCTGTTTTTTCAAAACTGCCAATTCTTGCCTGGATATTACCTTCGGAATCGATTTCCCCGGTAGGTGTTGAATCTATGTTTATAGATTGAATCCCAACTTCTTCTAATGTATGCAGTTCATCTGGGGCCGAAAGGCCATCCCCATCAAAATCCTGCCATATTTTCAAATCACTCCAAACAGCATCATTGGAATCAATCTTTCCGTCTCCGTTATCATCTAAATCAGCCAATGCCTGAAAGCCATTTACAGCATTGCTTCCGTTCTTCAATATAGTCTGATCTCCAAACAGCTCTTTACCACTGTCTATAGTTCCATTTTTATTCACGTCTCTCACAAGTAGCCCATCACCCGGTGCGGCCCAGCCTGTCTGCTCCGCGAAACCGTCGCCGTCATGGTCAAAATAAGTCCCGCCTTCAACATCGGTGGTCTGTATTCCATCGCCATCAAGATCAAGGATAAGAGGATCTATGAGGTTTGGTAGCGTTGCTAAAGTTGCGGATTCGAAAAGCAAAATATATTCCTTCATAAGTTCTTCATAATTAAAAAAAATAATTGATACGGAAACAACCAGTATGTTTCAGGATCTATATACTGGCCCTTCGGTCCCAAAATTTTATAGTCAATATGTGGGAGGTATTCATTTGCTCCATAAATACCATCACCATTTTGGTCACCGCGTCCACCCATTTGACCTATTGTTTGACCTGCTTCAACGATATCACCCTTTTTCACATTCCAACTGTCAAGGTGACATATGCGATGCCTGTTCCCATTTGCGTCAGTAATCTCAACTATACCCCAATTGTTATTTACATCGGTTATTTTGCCTTTTACAGGTGAATCGACAAAAGGGTGCGAATCATTAATAAATGGAGCCCTGTTGCCATTTGCATCTCTATAGTTAAAATCTACACCATTGTGTTTACGGCCACCTTTCCTCGGAGCATTTACATCTTGCCTAACCCCACCATCATAAAATATATCTGGATAATATGTTGTCCCATTAATATCTGTATATGGTTTTAAAATTTGATTTTTAACCTCTTCAAATGCCATGGCAATCCTCCCTTTTAATTTATTTGACTACATATCAGCGCAGAGCGGTAAATACTTATCCAGCCAGATGAATCATGCTGAAAAATTTCTATCCTCTTTCCATTGATATCATCTTCTACATACGGACCACAGCTTCTTTGAACAATTACCTCTTGAACTCCATTTTGATCAATATCAATGACCCCACCAAGACTGAAGGCAGGTGAGCTTTCCTCTCCATATAAAATCTTCTCAATTTTTCCCGACCCCCATAAAACAAAAAGAATTTCATTAAAAGCTATTCCTGCTCTCTCATTCTCTGAGACAGTCTTATTCGATACATACAACGTATATACACCAACGTAATCTTGGTTTCCGCTGTTATCAAGATCAAGCATCTTAATAAAATCAAGTCGGCTTTCGTCTTCATTTAATATTATTCTATTTTCGTTTATGAGTCGTTTTTCAATAGGTTTCATAGCTTCTGCAATAAGATATTTCTTTACCTCTTTTACTGCTTTTGTTGTATCATTTTCAGTTACTGTTAATGCTTCCATTTTATTTGATTTATTAAAAAGGGATGGCACTGCCACCGCTTTGACAGTGGCTGAATTTAAAATTAAATCATCTTTTTTGATTGCATAAACAGAGTTATTCTCATATCTCCCCGGCAGAAGTTTGCCTTCATATATTCCTGTGCCTTCAATATCAAATAGTAATGTTCCAGAAGGACAAGTGTTAGTATCAAATAACTTGATCTTTACATTGCTCAATCTCCCAATCATTTCCGTTCCAACATAGACATTGAAGGATTTTTCTGTAACATATTCTTTCATAAATTTTTTGATTCCTATTTTTTTTGCTATTAAATAAGGATCAAGCAATTTCCCTTTCTTAATTATAAATAAAGGGCTAAACACATCATTCTTATTTTCAGTTCTGTGTTTATACATTTGTATGATTTTGGGCTGAAATAGATAAAGCCCATCTGGCAACTTTACCTGTATAGTCTGTTGGGTCTTATATGTAGTTGATGCCTTTGTGTCTGCTGCATTGCCTACCAAATATTCTAAAACAAATATAAGCAGTAGAAATACTAAAATCAAACCTTTTTTGGTGGTATTTAAATGGGGTAGTTTGAGTTCATATCTTGAATTGTGAATTATATTTTTCATATTCTATTGTTCCTTTCCTGTTCACTTTGATTTGTAAGCTATATTGGAAAATATTGAATCAATGAATGTTGACAAAATATCTTTTAAGGCAGGTATGCTTGATGACCGCATTATTGATCCGCCTTCCCCCGAAAGCTTTTTAAACTCTTCTGACAGGATTTACAGGATTAACATGATTATTTTCAGACCGTTCAGGAAGATCGGCCCGAAATACATATCTGCTACTTGCTGCCTTTGCTCTGTTTTGCAATAGTTCCGTTTGACATCAACGCCTGATAAGCCAAATGTGTTTCCGCCACATGCGATGACTTATTGCTTCTGGCTTCCGGCCGGTAACTATCCTGTGCTTCCTGTTAATCCTGTCTGATAAAAAAATAAAAACGAAAATCTATATTTATAGTTAAAAAGTCTACTACTTTACTTTAACACTAAAAAATCTAAATCCGGTAGTACTGAAAAGAGATACTTGAACGAAAAGAATAAAACTGAAATAATATGTGACAAATTTTTGGATGTATAAATATTATTAATTTGAATTTCAAGAATATAATATTTCATTAAACTTTATATTTTCATTCCAATAATATATGTTTTACGCTTTTAATATCGTTCAGTTGAAATCTTCTTTTCCCTTAAACTTTTAACGGTTTATGGATAGGAGGTTTTATTTTTATTCTCAAAATTATAAATTTGAAAAGATATAATACAGAACAACCCACAAATAACATACAGATTGACAAAAAAATGAACTTTTTCTCATATAAAGCTTCTTTATGACAATAATATGTGATGCATATTAGAATTTTGTGAATTATTCATGATGTGTGGAAGAACTACCAGGTTGTTTCCGACCTGGTCTAATGTGATATCATCGGGTGTAACTTCGAAGTCCCACTCAATATAAGCTCCTGAACTGTCGTAGTCTTCATAAATAACATCCTGCCCGTAGCCGCGACCAAAGATATAGGTGTCATTGCCTGCTTTTCCGGTAAGCACATCATCGCCTTCTTTTCCGTCCATTATATCATCAGAGCTATAGCCTGTTAAGACCTCGGCTTCGGAAGTACCCTCAAGAGCAAGCTGCTTAAGCATTGCAACATCCCAAACCGTTCCGTCTGCAAACCGGATTTCATCAATCTTTTCAGATTCGTTGCCTTCATCTGCAAACCAGTTTTCAACCGTCATGCTGTCGCCGGTATCCTTCTTGGTTACAACAAGGTCATCTTCATTTCTGCGAATTTGAATTGATTCAGTTGTAATGCCTTCATCAATCAGAATCGTATCAATGCTTGAAACTTCGCTGTCAGAACCTCTTATTACATCCTGCCCCGAACCGGCCTTAAAAATAAAGGTATCGCTGCCTTCGTTTCCTTCAAGAAAATCATCGCCTTCATCACCGGATATTGTGTCGTTTCCTGTACCGCCATGTAGATAATCAACCCCGGTTCCTCCATTAATAATGTCGTCTCCGTTTCCTCCGTAAATTACATCAATATCTTCATTGCCGGAAAGCGTATCATTGCCTGCTTCACCATAAATCCAGTCATTTCCGTCTCCACCGGAGATAGTATCATTGCCCTTCCGTCCGTAAAGAAAATCAGTTCCATTAAATCCGCTTATAATATCATCCGTGTTATATCCGATAAGTATATCGTTCGCATCTGTTCCAAGAAGTACTTTCGCCTTAATTGCATCAACATCCCAAACCGTACCGTCAGCAAACTGTATATGCTCTATCTGCCATTCGGAGCTTTCATCAAAGAACCAGTTTGAAACCGTAAGTTTGTCTCCGGTATCTTTTATGGTTAATACCAGATCGTTTTTCTTGTGCTGTATTAAAATATCATCAGGCACAATATCGGAACCAAGTAAAATAGTATCAATGTTGCCCGGTGTCCTGTCCCGGTCAACTACGGTGTCATAACCGTCTCCCCTTCCGAACAAATAGGTATCGTCACCATTTGCACCATTGTATGTATATGGCATTGATTCATAGTAGTTCCATCCATTGGCAACGCTTCCGTATATAATGTCGTCTCCAGGCCCGCCGTCATAAATGTCATTGCCAGAATTTCCGTATAATATGTCATCACCTTCCCCGCCTATAAGTGTATCATTTCCGTCATTACCGGATATTTTATCGTCTCCTGAACCGCCTTCGATAGTGTCGTCGCCGCCCCATCCATTCAAATAATCATTGCCGCCCAATCCATAGATATTATCCTGACCGGAAAATCCACCTATAAGATCGGTTTTGTCCGTTCCGGTCAGAATAATGTCTTTAATAGTATCGGCGCTCCATACAGTATCGTCTGCAAACCTGAATTGTTCTATCACAGTCTGATAATGCCAGTCTCCATTGCTGTAGAAAAAACAATTTTTAAGCAAAATAGAATCCAGGGTGCCGATTATGCTTAATTTGATATCGTAGTTGCCTGAGCGTTCCACCTTAATATCGGTTGATAAAATATCTTCCCCGAATATAATGGTATCAATATTTCCCGGTGTCGTATCCGCATCGTTTATTACATCCTGCCCGCTTCCTATATTAAAAACATATGTATCATTCCCGGTTCCGCCATCCAGAGTATCTGCGCCTTCACCCCCATCAAGTATATCTTCTCCGGCATTCCCATAAATTTTATCATTTCCAATGTCTCCATAAAGTTCGTCATTACCTGAAGCTCCGTATATGGTGTCATTGCCTCCTATCCCGTGCAGAATATCATCACCGGGTGTTCCATAAATAATGTCATCTGTTTCTGACGGAACTGAGACTATACCGGCTATAGCATCCGTATCCCATATAGTGCCGTCCATAAACTGGATTTGTTCTACTCTGTTTAACGGACTGTCGTTTTTAAAATAGTCCTGTACTGTAACCTTATCAGCGGTATTATTAACTTCAACTATCAGATTATTGCCGCTTCGTCTTAAAGAAATGTCATCGGGTGAAATATTGCTGCCCAGAAACAATGTGTCCGTATTCCCTTCTGTAGGATCAGTATCGTTAATAGTTTCCCAACCCGACCCAAGCCGGAATATATATGTGTCATTGCCTCCTTCACCCAAAAGAAGGTCCTTTCCTTCTCCGCCATCCAGTATATCGTCACCCGCCCCGGCCCAAATGCTATCATTGCCACCACCTCCAACAAGCACAGCATCTCCTGAATTGTTTTGAAGAATATCGTTCAGAGTAGAGCCGTATATAACATCATCTCCATTACCTCCCGATATACGGCTATCCGTTTCGTCGGTTCTGATTATAGCCTCAGATCTGTTTGTTCCAACGGTTGAATCAATTTTTGGCAACCCTCCAGTATCTATCACCCAGCCCAAAGACTCATCCTGGATTATAAATTCTTCTCTAAAATTCAAATACCCTATGGCGTTTGTGTCATCGGTTGCTCTGTATGTTCGTGCGAACTCAGACAGAAGTTCTTTCCCTTTTTCAGGATCATCGGCAAGTTCGTTCACAATTGTTGCGGATACTGATGATAGATCAACGAGTTTAGTGCTATACCAGTCATATTCAATTTGTCCAAAAAGAAACGCAAGGTGTGATTGTTGCATGAGCATTGCATAACATGTCTCGCTTATGCGATGGTATATACCATCAAGTATGTCGCCTGCAGCGCTATTAGGATTAGGCCCGTTTGCGCCTGTGAATGGTTTTCCCATATATGCTTCAATTATGGCAAGTTTTCTTCCGTCGAAGAATGCGCCCCGTGAATTTTGCGCAACTGAATCAGTTTCAGTCCACTTAAAAAGGATTTGTTCCATTAAGGCATTGCGTGTATCAACACCTTCAGCCGAGATAAATTGTTCAACCAGCGATTTCAAGTTTCCGCTTGCGTCTTTTACCATTGCCTGATGCAAATCGGATACTTTCCCTGAACCTTCAAGGTCAGGAAGTACAGCAATTTCATCCGGAATATCAACAAGGTTGACGTCCCTGGTGTGTGTGACATTCGTTTTAAGCCCATATTCAGCTATAGTATTTTCGCTATCATCTGTGCGAACAAAAGTTCCCTCTCTTGTGATTGTGTTGCCTTCGCCATCAGGCAGGTTGACTACCTCAGAGTCGAGTTTGATTGCTTTAATGCCAAGGCTGTTTAAATCATGAAGTTCATCAGCAGAACTAACACAGTCTTTATTTATATCCTGCCATACACGAAGCTTTTCAAACATAGAATCATTGGCATCAATTATACCGTCATTATTTTCGTCAAGTTCGCTTAAAGCCTCAAACCCGTTTGCCGCTTTTATGCCTGTCTCAAGATTTGTATTATCGCCAAACAGTTCTGAGCCATCATTGATTATGCCATCATTATTAATATCTCTTACAAGCAAACCGTCATCTTTATCCACCCATCCGGTTCTTTCCGCAAATCCGTCGCCATCGTGATCAAAATGGGTTGAAGTACTTATCCTCGTGCTTTCAATTCCGTCGCCGTCAAGGTCGAGTATCAATGGGTCTCTTCTTCTTGGAGGTAATGCTGTTCCGGCATTATTATAATCAACCTCCATTGAGTTTAAAGTACTGGCTATGAACTCATCAAGCCCCATTATTGTTCTTCCGGCCATTCCGCTTATGTCAATATCCAGATTAGTACCATCCGGCTTAGTTGTATGAATCTTCATAGAACCGAAAATACCTGCTCTTGATCCTAATTCAATATATCTATTAAGCCTACCCCCTTTATATTTGTAACTTATATCATCTGTCGTAATATTGGGGTTGTTATCATTTCCCTGAATAACAATTTTATTGTGCTCCGAATCATTGTAGAAATTATCATTAACATGGACATTTTTACCGGATTCCGGATTATAAATATAAGTATCATCCCCATCTTCACCATCCATTATGACATCGCCTGATCCGTAAATATTTTCGTAAAGCAATGTATCATTTCCGCTTCCGCCGAAAAGAATATCAAAACCGTTACCCCCGGACAGGATATCATCTCCTTCTTCACCATATAAAATGTCATTACCAGCTCCGCCATACAGAATGTCATTATCTTCCCCGCCGTAGATCGTGTCATTACCGCTTAAGCCAAAGATAATATCGTCGCCGGTTTCTCCGAAAATAATATCATTTCCGTCATTGCCCTGGAGTTCATCATTACCTCCGCCTCCATAGATTTCATCATTGCCTGTGCCGCCCAAAATAATATCCGCACCATCACCGCCCTGAACAAAATCGTCATCAGCTCCGGCATCAATAGTGTCAATACTGTAATCTTCTCCTGTATAACTGCCAATGGCATTACCGAAAATCCAGTCTTTGCCTGAGCCACCGGCTATCGTATCTGCTCCCAAGCCGCCATCAATATAATCATCACCATCATCACCCTGCAGCCAGTCATCCCCTTCTCCACCATAAATCCAGTCATTGCCGCCATAACCGAGAATTACATCATTTCCATCACCGCCATCAATAAAATCACCGCCTGAATTCAGGATATTATAATCGCCCTGTATATAATCATTGCCATCACCACCAATCAAGGTATCGGACTTTCCACCGCCATAAATCTCATCATTTCCGCTACCGCCATCGATATAATCCTCTCCTTGCTCACTATCCGGCACACCGTCATTCTCACCCAGCAAAATGTCATTGCCGGTTCCGCCAAAAATCGTATCATCCCCGGCATCGCCTACGATGAAATCATTATCCGATCCTCCATAAATCAGATCGTCGCCTCCGCCGCCAACAACTATATCGTCTCCGCTGCCGCCATATATCTCGTCATCGCCCTGAAAATAAGTCGGGTTTGTATTTACATTCGTAAAGGAAACAACCTTATCCGGTGTAACTTCGAAGTCCCAGTCAATGTAGGCTCCTGAACTGTTATAGTCACCATAAATGACATCATTTCCCCCGCCACCGGCAAGTAGATCGTGCCCTTCGCCACCCAGGAGAGCATCATTACTGTTTGAGCCATAAAGCTGGTCATCGCCTTCATTGCCGACAATAAGGTCTCCTGTTTGGTTTATGCTTGTTGCATTTTCGCCTGCTGATATTAAATCAGACATCGAACCGGCGTTTTCTCCAAATATCTGGTCATTTCCCTCCTCGCCGAAAAGTATATCCGAACCTGTGCCTCCTTCCAAAACATCATTACCTTCACCGGCGGAAATTGCGTCCCGGCCGGTGCCACCTAAAAGCATATCATCACCTTGCAAAGAAGAAATCGTATCATCACCATCTCGTCCCTCGATACGGTCATTGCCGGTGGTACCTGTTAAAACGTCTTCCAGATCCTCAGGGTACTGATCGCCGAGAATGGTTTTGGTTGTATTCGGAACTTGTGGCGCTTCCTTCAGTTGTATTCCGAAATCTCCGGGTTGAAAGTCCTCGCCAAGCGTAATTGTTCCGCCGTCAGGAAGGACTATTTTATAAGGAGAATGTTTGTTGACTTCCACAGTTCCGTCAGGTGATTTCCATTCCGCATCTCCTGACTTATAGAAGGTCTTCATCAAATGCGGTATGCCGTTGCTGTCGGTCCAGAATATTCTGTTTTCACCGTCCGTATCTGTTATCGTATCGTTGCCGTCTCCGCTTTGAAAGTAATAATCATCATTGCCAAGACCTCCCTCCAAAATATCATTACCTTTACCACCTTCAAGAACGTCATTACCATCTCCACCTATCAATATGTCTTCACCGTCACCGCCATTTAAATCGTCTTTGCCATCACCACCGTAAATGACATCATCTCCAGTACTGCCATCTATAATATCTGAGCCTTTTTCTCCGAAGATAAGATCATTTTTATTTGTGCCTATAATAATGTCTGCCCAGTTTTTTTCTATATAATCGTATGAATCAAGTCCTCTTCCAACAATCACCCAACCGTCAATAGTCTTTCCCTTGGCCAAATTTAAGACTAGATAATCACTAGCTGCTTTTATTGAGTCATTTATATTCTGGATTCCTGATGGTGGTGGATATTTAGAAGGTAATTCATATGCACTAAGCTTTATACTGCCCAATCCTTCATATTCATAACGGGTGTACATCCGCATGATTTCTTTGGTTTGATCCGCGGTCAAAACTCCGTCATCGTATAGGCCAAACTCATTAGCCTCTATATATCTCCGGTTCGTATGGCCGCCCCCTTTATTTGAGCCATATCTGATCTCATACCAAGCCTCCGCACGATTTTCATTATTGATAGCGGCCAATGTTGCTGGTATCTTATTTCTTATGCCAGCAACGCTAGGTATTGTCATAGTATAGAGAAGAGATAGAATTGCGGTCTTCTCTTTTGATTTTGCCAAACAATAGCCAAGAGCGGTATCCAAAGCTGTTTCATATTCGTTCAACAAAATATTAAGAAGCTTCGCGGCATACGGTTCATCTGGCAATCTAAGTGAAAGTAGCTGTGAATTATTGTAAATCTGTTGTCGCAAAGAAGATATTTGTTGATTAATTATTATTAGTTGTTGTGGCGTTGCGGTTTTTGCTTGTAGCTCCAGAGACTTTATTTGGATAGCATATCCTCGTGCCTGTGACAGTAAAGGTGCATCGCTTCCCGGCAAACTTATTTGCTGATTGACTGGCAAGTTGAGTTTTGTATTTGTTGTGGTCAGATACTTATTTATATCTGAATCGGTTCGTACAAGAAGGTCAAATCCATATCCAATGGCAATACTGCCATCATAATAAGGCCGTGTTTTATTAGCAGTATTATTCTCTAGTGGTTTTACAAATGAGTCTCTCACAGTACCGTTAGGATCTGAATATGTATGTAATATTAAACTCATGGCTCACCTCCTTGGTTTGTTTTTTGGAATTTGGTTCTATTTTTCTTGAAATAACAAATGTCTTTTATCTGATTGCCAGGATTTAGCCTTAGAATAACCAGCCATTGATCTATCTGATGGGGTTCCCAATCCGTCATAGATACATAATAAACATTGTCGTAAATAAACGGATTGAAGTAGAACCAGCCGCCTAAGAAATTATAAACAGGCACATTTTTCTTATTCCCTAACATAGGAATTATCTGAGTTGGCGGGATTTCCTTTAGGGAATATCCGTTAGCTCGAAAAGGGCTGGTTTCTTCATTATACCCGATAATCCCTAATATTTTTTTATATAATTCCGTATTTCTCTTAATACCATCTTTAAATTTATTCTCCTCATGCTTGTCAAAAATAAAAATTTGATCTGATGGGATACCACGCAAGCCAAATTCATATGATTTTATGACTATCTCTATCTTGCCATCATTATTAATATCAAATTTGGAAAGAAGCATTGTTTCACGTAACGAGGAATAGTTATATTCGTCTTCCCCTTTATCATTTATTAGATATGCTCGTTTCTTCTCCCATTTGATGTTATTGAATTCCTCATGCTGGTCGTATTTAATCTCTCCATATTTTTTAAGATCATCATTATAAAGCTTTCGCATGTGGCTACACAAGGTATCGTCTTTACACATTATACTAACATACTCGTCAGCAAAACAAACTGAAGACAAAAAAATCAACATTAAAAAAATCAACATTCTTTTCTTCATGCCGCCCTCCTTAATATTATTTTTCTAGACACAAAGTCGTTTCCATCTTCGCTGGAGAGCATGTCCCCCTGCTCATTTATGCTCTGGGCTTGGCCTCCTTCCAAAACATCATTACCTTCACCGGCGGAAATTGCGTCCCGGCCGGTGCCACCCAAAAGCACATCATCACCTTGCAAAGAAGAAATCGTATCATCATCTTCTCGTCCCTCGATACGGTCATTGCCGGTGGTACCAAGCAGCGAATCATCCAGCTCCTGCGGATTCTGATCTCCGAGAATTGTGTTTGTGGTAGTCGGATTTTCTATCGAATCCTTCAGTTGTATTCCAAAATCTCCGGCTTGGAAGTCCTCGCCGAGTGTAATTGTTCCGCCGTCTTCTGTCGTTATCTGCCAGGGAGAGTGGTGCGTGATATTTACTTTTCCATCAGCAGATGTCCAAATATCAGCGCCTGTATTGTATAATTTTTCAACGGACTGGACGTTACCGTTAGCATCCTCATATACTATACGATTTTTACCTGAATCAATAATCGTGTCATCACCGTCGCCATGACTGTAGTAATAAATATCTTCACCTTCACCGCCAATAAGAATGTCATCACCCTTTCCGCCCTTAAGCGTGTCAGCTCCATCACCTCCAACAAGCACATCATTTGCGGTTCCGCCGGTTAGATCATCACTCTTGTTACCGCCAAGCATGAAGGCTCGCTCGGTTCCGGCAGTAGCATTCATAGCGCTGTAGCCAGCCTGGATATACCAGTCTGTGAGATTAGGAAGGTGGTAATTAATGTATGTCTTATCGTATACCGGCAGAGTATCTATGTAGTTCTGAAAATAGTTCGTGAAACCTTTTGTATCACTCAGCGCGGCAGCTACATCTCTGCGGTCGAATTGGAGACCGCCCGTAACTTTAGTGAAAAGTTCCTTGTTCGCATTTATGGCAACAGGCATTATATAATACATCTGCATGGCAAACAAAGTCATGGCGTTGGTGATATTGCTATTCGTCATGGTCAAGCCGCCAGCCTGGGCGATTTTATTCATATCTGCCGCAAAACGGTCAAGCATTTTATCAGGTGGCAATATTTCCAGTATTTGTACTGTTTGTCCTTGCTTTGTTGTTTCAAATATACCAAGTTGATGATTGAGCAGTTTTCGAAGTAAATCTTCATTGTCTATGTCTTTATTATCCGCAGCAAACAGATTCTGATCTAGAATTTGTGTTACCAAATCAGGCAGAATCTGAGCTGCTTTGAGAAAAGTCTTCGAAGCCTCCAAAGCGGTCATCAATGCTATTGAATGCCTGTTCCCACTTCCTGCTGTCGAAATTCCCAAAGAGTATGGTTTATCAAGCTCCATAAGGGTCAAAGCGGATAATCTGGTAGGTTTGAGCACCTCACCTTCAATATAGTAGTGATCCACGTTCGATTCCCTTGTTAGGGCACGAGCTCCCGCGCTAGCGGCAAAAAGAGCTAAATTTGCATCAAAAGTACCTGAAAGACCCATGGTTGCCATAGCCGCTATAATAACCGGTTGGCTTAATGCTGCTAGCTGGAAAGGTGCTTGGTCAAACACGGTTGCTTTTTTGTCAAAAAAGACCGCCATTAGTGAAGCCAGTCCACCGCCCAGGGAGTGTCCTGTAAAAGTTATATCAGCATTCGGATTGGCGGCCTTCACTTCAAAATAATAGGTCATCGCTTCAAAAATCTGGGGTACAGGAGCTCCCAGTCCTGCAGTCCAGCTAATAGGATCCGCAATAAATTCGTTTGTTCCTGTATAGGAAATTACAATCTCGTTGGTCAGGTCATTTATATATGCTCCGGCAGAAAAGCCGGTCCACCGGTCAGGCACCCAGTCAAGTTGTCTCCAGCCCTTGGGTATACTAATCTTGTTTATGTCTGATGCGTCATAAACACGCGTTGATAGCTGCAAGTATTCAAGTTTACTTGGCATGGTTTGTTCTCCTATTATGGTTTATTGTCGTTTAAATTAAGTGTATCAAACGCAAACCTTACGCATTGGCCCAACCTGTTTAACTGCTCGTCGAGTGCGAATATTTGAATACCACTTACGTTTTGTTTCCAAATCGACATATTTAGGCATGTCATTGTGTAGCCTAGCATATAGATTTGACATAAGTTCTTTAAATTTGTCGGGAAGCGCTTCTTCAATCCAAATGCCATTCCGATATATGTATTTTGAATAAACCTCACAACCAGCCGAAACACCAGCAAGTGAATAAATAATGGGGTGTCCCAATTCTATGTTAAGGATCAAAGGTATTTCTGGCCATGTCCCACTGGAAGACATTTTTGTCGAACTCCATTTGATCAATTTTCCTGATTCATCTGGATGGATAAATTGAATGCTATATTTCTTGGGTTTAGTTCCGCTGCGGTTAAATGCCAATTCATCACCGCCACGTTCACTTTGCATTTCCCGTTCAACAATTATGATCCGACCATCGCTCAACTGCACTTCTTCCTTCCATTTTTCTGAACAGCCAACGCCAAATAAAAATACCATAATTATAATGAGCAAAATAAATACTATCCTGGGTGAATTAGAGTAATATCTTGAAGTTTGAAATATGCTTTTCATATTCTATTGTTCCTTTCCTGTTCACTTTGATTTGTAAGCTATATTGGAAAATATTTAATCAATGATTACTGACCAAATATCTTTTAAGGCAGGTATGCTTGATGACCGCATTAGTGATCCGCCTTCCCCCGAAAGCTTTTTAAACTCTTCTGACAGGATTTACAGGATTAACATGATTATTTTCAGACCGTTCCGGAAGATCGGCCCGAAAAATACATATCTGCTAATTGCTGCCTTTGCTATGTTTTGCAATAGTTCCGTTTGATATCAACGCCTGATAAGCCAAATGTGTTTCCGCCGTATGCGATGACTTATTAACTATCCGGCTTCCGGCCGGTAACTATCCTGCGCTTCCTGTTAATCCTGTCTGATAAAAAAATAAAAACGCAAATCTATATTTATAGCTAAAAAGCATACTACTTTACTTTGACACTAAAAAATCTAAATTCGGTATTGCTAAAAAGACTTGTTTAAACGAAAAGAATAAAATCAAAATAGTATATGACAATAATAGCAGATGTATAAATATTATGATACTTAATGTCAAGAATAGAAATTATCTTTTCAGTTTCATCTTATTATAATTTCGAAATATCTGCTTCATGACAGATATTGTGTAGGACTTAAAATATTTCAGAAATTACAAAACTTTGACAAGATAGTACAGAACAACCTACAAATAGCATACAGATTGATAATAAAATGAACTTTTTCTCATATAAATCTTCTTTATGAAAATAATATGTGATGCATATTAGAATTTTGTGAATTATTCATGATGTGTGGAAGAACTACCAGGTTGGTTCCGATCTGGTCTAATGTGATATCATCGGGTGTAACTTCGAAGTCCCACTCAATATAAGCTCCTGAACTGTCGTAGTCTTCATAAATAACATCCTGCCCGTAGCCGCGACCGAAGATATAAGTGTCATTGCCGGCTTTTCCGGTAAGTACATCATCTCCTTCCTTACCGTCCATTATGTCATCAGTACTATATCCTGTCAGGCTATCGGTTTCAGAAGTACCAACAAGCGCAAGCTCTTTGAGCATTGCAACATCCCAGACTGTGCCGTCAGAAAACTGTACTTTATCAATTCGATTTCCTTCGTTTCCTTCATCTATAAACCAGTATTCGACTGTCATGCTGTCGCCGGTATCCTTATTTGTTACAACAAGGTTGTCCCAGTTTCTATGGATAAAGATCGCATCAGTTGTAATACCTTCATCAATCAGAATCGTATCAATGCTTGAAACTTCGCTGTCAGAACCTCTTATTACATCCTGCCCCGAACCGGCTTTAAAAATAAATGTGTCGCTTCCTTCGCCTCCCTCAAGGATATCGTATCCTTCATCACCGGATAATATGTCGTCACCGCTTCCACCATATAAACGATCATCCCCGGCTCCGCCATGAAGTACGTCATTTCCGGAACCACCTTCAAGATAATCATTTCCATCATCGCCAAAAAGTGTGTCATTGCCGGCTTCGCCCGAAAGTCTATCTTTTCCTGCTCCGCCTGATATAACATCATCTCCGGTTCGCCCAAAAAGGGTATCATTTCCATCGTACCCGCTTATAATATCGTCTGTGTCATAACCTCTAAGTTTATCATTCGCATCCGTTCCAAGAAGCACCTTTATCTTGATCGTATCCACATCCCAAACTGTTCCGTCTGCAAACTGAATACGCTCTACCTGCCATTCACCGCTTTCATCATAAAACCAATTCCTTACTTTTATTGTGTCATTGGTATCCTTGATTGAGAGTATCAGATCATCACTATATGCCAGGCGAATTAATTGAACATCATCCGGTAAAATGTCTGCCGCGAGAAGAATTGTATCCGAATTGCCTAAAGTTACATCGCGGTCATATATGACATCCTGTCCTGAACCACGGCCGAAAATATAAGTGTCATCACCGTTTGCTTTGTTTGAGTAATAGTTAGTTCCTCCATATAATGAGTCATTACCGGCTCCTCCATCCAGTATGTCATTCCCTTCCTTACTATACAGGCTGTCATTTCCGGCCATGCCTTGAATGGTATCCTGGCCTGAGAAACCTTGAATTGTATCATTAGCGTCTGTTCCGGTTAGAATAAAATCTTTAATGGTATCGCCATTCCACACAGTACCGTCAGTGAATTTGAATTGCTCTACTACCGTGCGGTAGTCTTTTTCGTTATTTAAAATACAATTCTTAACTAAAAGATAATCCTGTGTACCGATAATGCTTAATTTAATATCCTTACTCCCGTAACGTTCCACCTTTATATCGGATGGCGAAATATCTACTCCGAATATAACGGTGTCAATATTTCCGGATGTTGTATCCGTATCACTGATAGTGTCCTGTCCGCTTCCTCTGTTGAAAATATATGTATCATTTCCGGTGCTGCCATCAAGAAAATCTGTGCCTTCTCCGCCGTCAAGAGTGTCTTCTCCGGCTTCCCCATAAAGCATATCATTACCGATGTCTCCGAAAATAGTATCGTTGCCTGATCCACCATCCAGAGTATCCGCACCTTCACCGCCATCCAGTATATCATCTCCGGCATAACCATATAGTTTATCATTGTCTGCATCTCCAAAAAGAGTATCATTGCCTGAATATCCGTATATGGCGTCATTGCCTCCAAGCCCGTGAAGAGTATCATCTCCCGATGTTCCATAAATAATGTCATCGCCATTAGTTGGAAGCGATACCATGCTGCGCATTACATCCACATCCCATATAGTACCGTCCATAAACTGGATTTGTTCTACTCTGTTTAATGGGCTGTCGTTTTTGAAGAAGTCCTGCACTGTCATTATGTCGGTAGTATTATTGATCTTTACTACCAGGTTATTACCCACCCGTCTTAACGTGATATCATCGGGCGTAAGATTACTTCCTATCCAGATTGTGTCCGTATTTCCTTCCGTGGAATCTGTAT
>Ga0180007_10003494_pt1 | contig 17453 bp, 16 predicted proteins | sample MM_PC_MetaG_FD_121122 | JGI IMG/M metagenome (GOLD analysis project Ga0180007, IMG submission 121122) | Groundwater microbial communities from the Aspo Hard Rock Laboratory (HRL) deep subsurface site, Sweden - MM_PC_MetaG | ecosystem: Environmental > Aquatic > Deep subsurface > Groundwater... | reverse complement strand
CTGCTGAATCTTCTGCCCCTGGCCATGCGCATGGCAGGCCCCAGGGATGCGGTGCTGCATCTGATTATCGGGAAAAATTTCGGGTGCACCCATTTTGTGGTGGGCCACAACCATGCAAGCCCGGGCAAGGACGGTAACGGGTCCCTGTTTTACAATTCCGATCAGGTGTCGGCCCTGGTCAAAGGGGCTGGAGATGAAATGGGAATAGAGGCGGTCTCCTTTGAGGAGATGGTCTACCTTCCCTTTGAAGATGAGTTCAGGCTGGCAACGGAGGTCAAGGAAAACCAGGACGCGATTTCCTTTTCCAATGAAGATATTCGGAACCGGATCCGCCTGGGCAAAAAAGTTCCTGAATGGGCCAGCTTTCCTTCGGTGGTAGAAGAATTGTACCGGTCCTATCCGTCTCCTTCCAAACAGGGGTTTACCATCTTTCTGACCGGCCTGTCCGGTGCCGGTAAATCCACCATCGCCAAGGTTCTTTATTCAAAGTTCATGGAGATCGGAACCCGGCCGGTGAGCCTTCTGGATGGGGATATCGTCCGGAGAAACCTCTCGTCGGAGTTAAATTTTTCCAGGGAACACAGAGACATCAATGTGAAACGCATCGGTTTTGTGGCAGCCGAGATCACCAAGAATCGCGGGATTGCCATCTGCGCCCCCATTGCCCCCTATGAAAGAACACGCAGGGATATCCGAACCGCCATTGAATCCCACGGCGGTTTTTTTGAAATCCATGTGGCAACCCCCATCGCAGAATGCGAAAAAAGAGACCGGAAGGGCATGTACGCCAAGGCCAGGGCCGGTCTTTTAAAAGGGTTCACCGGAGTGGATGATCCCTATGAGACCCCCCAGGCCCCTGAACTGAGCATTGACACCTCCCATATCACCCCGGACGAGGCTGCCCAGGAAATCTTGCTGCTATTGAGTGAAAAAGGATTTGTATGATAAAAAAATATTTCGGGATCGTAATTCTGGCCATTTTAACCGCTTTGTCCTTTTATCTTTCCGGTTGCAGTCCTGACAAGGTTTCGGAAAAAAAAGAGATTGCGATCCAGGTAAACTCCAGCAAGATCTCTCTGGAAGAGTTCAACGATCTGATGAAGTTTGAAGCCTATGCAGATCCTGAGATGGATTTGTCCGATGACACCCGGGAGCAGTTCATTCAATATCTGATCCGCAAGGAATTGTTGATCCAGGAAGCGGCCCGGCTGAAGCTGGACACCAAAAAAGACTTTGTCCGGACCATTGAAAAATACTGGGAAGCAACCCTGATCCGCAACCTTCTGGAATTAAAATCAGCTGATCTGAAAAAAAAGATATTGATCACCGAGGATGAGATTAAAGCCTATTACACGAAAAACAAAGGGGAATTTGACCAGCCCCTGGACCAGGTCAAAGCGTCCATTAAAGATATTCTTGAATCGGAAAAGCTGGAAGCCAAACTGGAAGAATGGACCCGAAGCTTGCGGGATTCTGCCGATATCAACATCAATCAAACGCTCATAAGCGGAAAGTAGAACAAGGCCTGAAAGATGAACCCGAGAAAGAAAAAACCAACCGCTGTCAAACGCAAACAGGTCTTTATCAACAAGGATTTCCAGACCCGGTTTATCGTTAAATTCTGCCTCATCCTTGTCCTTGGCGGCCTTATCTCCATCGGCCTGACCCTGTTCAACACCCAGGATACCCTCACCTCGTCCTATACCGACTCAAAACTGGTGATCCAGAACACCTCCCTTGCCATCATGCCCTCGGTGATCTACACCACCCTTATCACCACAGCCCTGGTCGGCCTGATCGTCATCATGGTCACGCTTTTGGTCTCCCACAAAATTGCAGGTCCCATGTTCCGGTTTGAAAAAGATATTGACAGGATTTCCAAAGGAGACCTCAAAAGCCGGATCAATATCCGTAAAGGGGATCAGTTCAAGGAAATCGCCACCTCCCTGAACGCCATGATCGAGAAGTTGAACGAAGATGTCGCTGATATTAAAACAGATATTGACCAGCTGTTCAACTCCGAGGACCTCCCCAAGGAACTGCGAGAGAAACTCAGTGATTTGAATAAAAAGATTGAGTCTCGTTTTACGCTTTGAATAGAGTTCCCATATATTTGCACCCTTCGCCAGGACGTCTGTTCATTCCCTTTGTAATGATGCTCGTCCTTTTTTGTCATGGCCAGGCCTTTGCCGGGCAATGGAAGATTATTCAGACAAAGCATTTGAACATAAGCTATAAGGACGTCAATGATCTTAAAAAATTTTATAAAGAAATTGATTTTTCAAATAGCAGTGAAGGGTTTTTCAGTTTCTCAAGTAGTTCTGGCAATGAGTCTGGATTTGAAGAGAAATTGGCCTCAAAGATGGATGCCCTTTTTGAAAAGGTCCAGTTGATACTGGATATGCGAAAACCCATGAAAAAGGTCCGGTTAAATTTATATCCCGATAAATCATCTCTAAATGAAGCCTATTTTAACATATATAAAAAAAAAAAAGAATTAAGGGCCTGGTATATTTATGAATATAACACCATATTCATAAATGTTCAGGATGTGTTCGCCGGGATGCTGGCCCACGAAATGGCCCACGCCATTGTGGACCATTACCTGACGGTAAAGCCTCCCCGTGCCACTGCCGAGATTTTGGCCCGTTATGTGGATACGCATCTGAACGAAGAACCAAAAACCTATTAATCGGAATCCGTAAGACAGCATACCAATGATAGATACCCATTCCCATATTTTACCCGGCCTGGACGATGGTCCGGATGCTATTTCCCAGTCATTAGGGGTTATACGGACAGCCGAAACCCAGGGGATTACAACTCTGCTGGCCACGCCGCACAGTCTTGACGGAATCTACAATTGCACCAAGAACCAGATTCTTGATGCATGCAAACAGCTTAATAGGGAGCTTTGGGAAAGGAACATCAGTGTTTCTGTTTTACCGGGTTCGGAAATACGGGTTGACGGAACCCTGATGGAAAAAATAGACAATAATGAGATTTTAACCTTAAATAACGCTGGTCGGTATATTTTGCTTGAATTGCCACCAATATTCATGGTAGAGGGGATAAGCTTTATGCTTCGGCAGCTTCGTGACAGGGGGGTTGTCCCTGTCCTCGCACACTCTGAGAGATACCCGATGATATTGAGCAACCCTGCTATTCTTTCTGAATTTCTATATAACGGTGCACGATTACAAATATCTGCAGGAAGTCTGACCGGAGATTTCGGCAAGCCAGTGATGAAATTTGTTTATAAAATGTTAGCGGAAGACATGGTCTATTGCGTGGGGTCTGATATTCATCCCGGAAGAAAATACCGTATGGCAGACGCTGAAAAAAGAATTAAAAAATTTTCGGGACAAAAGAAATCGGAAATAATCCTAATTGAAAATCCCCATACCATTGTTCATGAAAAGGAAGGTTTATTTCATAATCGGTATGTAAAAAAACATTGCGAATAAAAAATTTGTAAAGCAAGGAGGGAAAAATGAGTGTATTTAGAAAGCAAACCATGGCAATGCTGGTGATGGCAGTATCCTTTGCAATCGGAACAGCCTGTCTCCAGCCGGTATTTGCGTTGACCCCTGATGAAACAGCGGGTATTAGCACATCACTTCTGGGTGATGGCACGACAACCAATGTGTCGGAAAATGTTAAAAATTTGATGGCAGCGGCAGTTGCCAGTAAATATTCCGGATTGTCCGGCGCAAATTTGGAAGCTGCCCTGGCCAAGGAAATGACGGTAATATTCAATGCCTATGTCGCTGCAAATAATGCCCTGCCGACACCCATGAATATGGAACAATTGGCCTCTCTGTTTTCTGCCGGGGCTTCTTTTGCCATTGACATGGGAATCGAGGGTTTGAACATGGAGAATATTATCACAAACTTCATCGCCTACACGTCTGTGGGGCTTGTGCCTGGAGATGCCGTACAATTTCAGGCCGGTGCAGCAAATGGACGAACTGTTGGACAGCGAGTGGCACTAAGAGCAAAGGAGCTGGGTATCGACCCTCAGCTTCAGGATTTGTTAGGTAGGAATGCTGCCGGACAACTGGTCGTTTCAATGGGTTTTGTAAGACCTGATGGTCAAGTAGAAGCATATGGAACTGAAGAAACCGGGGGTGCCGGAAGGGTTACAGTGACCAGACCCGGCGCCGGGAAAATAGGTGAAAACAATAATAACCCCAGCCCAACTTAAAGGAAACCCTTTGCCGGCTGAACAGTTTATAAAATTTTTAACAAAATCCTGGAGAAGAGAAATGATTTTACATCGGAATGGATATATCAAGCTGTTGCGTCCCCTGTTGCTTTTTGTACTTTGCCTGTTTTTCAGCAGCAGCAGTTTTGCAGGACAATATGCGATAAAACCCTATCTTGAGACAGGAATAAAGCAGGAAAACAACTATTTTAAATCTCAAACAACCAAACGGAAAGTCAACGTTTATAATGTAAGGCCTGGAATCGATTTTGGATATACCACAGATAAATCCAGTATAATGTTTGATTACAATTTTGATGTAATCAAATATGATGATCAGGATGACGTTCCTGTTGGTGCCATCAAAGCGAACAGTTTGGATTATACAGGGCATAACGGGTCGCTCACCGCTGAAACCCAGGCGACAGACAGGCTGTTGATCGGCCTGGACGATTCTCTGACAAGGACCAGGGAGCCTGACGCCACAGATGCACTGAGCGATTCAACGGACAAGAGTCTTTACTGGACCAATGCCATAACCCCCAGGATGCGGTATACTTTCGGGGAAAAACTTTATACCGAACTCAAATACACCAATCTGATTCTGGATTATAAAGATGATGTGAACAATGAGGATTCCAAAGAAGACCGTGGAACCTTTGTAGTGGGGTATAATTTTAATGAAACAACCGGGTTTGATCTGAATTACCAGATTTGGGAACGAGAATATGATAAGACCAGTTCGGACTATCAGTCAAATCAGTTGATGCTCAATGTTTACAAGCAGTTCCGGGTGGTTCTTTTTTCTGCTGGTGGTGGTTATAACAAAAGGGATTTTAAGCAGGCCGCTGTTAAAGACCTCGATTCTTTTACAGGGCAGATCAGCATGGATGGGCAGCTGCCCAAAAGCCGTTTCCATCTTGGGGTTAATTACGGCCTGAACGATTCAGGGGCAGGTAATTTCTATTATAAAGCAACCCGGTTGGAAGGCTCCTTTGGGCATTTGTTTTTCGAGAAGATTGATTTCAATGTCTCCGGATATTACCAGCTGAGTGATTACGAGGGAAGGGATCGTAAAGATGATACCTGGCAGGTTGCCGGAAAACTCTATTATCTGTTCAATGACTATATTGCGTTTGGGGCGGAAGCCGGGTATGAGACTCGGGATTCTAATGATGTGAATGCAATCTCAGGTCTTGAGGATAAAAATTATGATAACTACTGGGGAATGTTGAACCTTAAACTGAATTATGATTTCGCTTCCAGGTAATACCCAATAGTTATGAAAAATAATGGTATGAATAAATCGGTTATCTTTTGTTAATTGTTTTCCTTATTTGGTATTTGTGATTCAAAAGAGAATTGGTATTTGTACCATTTTTTTATGCTTCAAATGGTTTAAAATGGAGAGACTGTTCTATTGCATATATTCAAATTAGTATTGGTATGTTTTTTTTCTTTTGCGGTTTTTGCCCCTTGTATAGCAGATGCAAAAAGTCAGATCAAAGGGTCTGGATATCGAATCGGCTCCGGAGATAAGATTGATATATCTATTATGGCAGGCGGAGAAGAACAGGTAAAAACCCAGATCAGTGTGGCTGATGACGGCAGGGTGACGATTCCGTTTATTGGCAAAGTGCCGGCCAAAGGCCTGACACTGAGTGAACTTGAAAAAGAGATTCTCATTCCCCTGGAGCGGGACTATTTTGTGGATCCCCAGGTTCATTTACAGATAACCGGATACCACAGCCTTCAGTTTTTTATATCCGGAGCAGTGGGCAATCCAGGCATGTTTGAGCTTGATTTTATACCCACGATAATGGATCTTTTTGCCAAGGTCGGGGGGGTCCTTCCGACCAGGGGAAGTGTCGCATACATCCTCAGGGGACCCGGTCGGGAAGAAATGAGCAAGGAAAAAATAGAAGAAAGTCTTGCTATAACCGAGCCCATCAAAATAGATTTGGTGAAGTTGCTGGATGAGGGGGATATGTCTGAAAACATCAAGCTTCAGCCGGGTGATACGGTTTATATCCCGCTAGGTTCCAATCTGGATCAAACCCATACAAAAGTATATGTGGAAGGACGGGTTAAGTCCCCGGGCATTTTCCCCTATCAACCGGGTATGACCGCCCTTGGCGCATGCATCCTGTCCGGCGGATTTGAAAAGTTTGCCGCTCCCAACAGAACCAAAATAATACGAGGGACCAAAGAAGGTCAGGAAATCATAGAAGTCAACCTGGATAAGGTCCAGACCGGTGATAACCCGGATGTGCTTCTTAAGCCCGGGGACAGGATCCATGTGCCCGAGTCGTGGTTATAGCCAATCATACCCTAGGAGAGTAATGGAAAATCAACCTTCAGAATCCCTGTTTGAGGAAAAAGAAACCCATTTTAACGATTATCTGATTCTTATATTGAAACGTAAATGGCTGATTCTTTTGTGCCTCCTTATATCTTTTTTCATCACCTGGTTCTATGTGAATTCCTATGAGCCCATCTACCAGGCCACCACAAAATTGATTTTGGACAAATCCCGGGCAGCATCCCCCATTACCGGGGAAGGAATCGATGTGGGTGGATTCCGGTATGAGACCCTTGATTTGAATACCCATTTCACCCTCATGACCTCCTCTCCGGTAATGGAGATGGTGGTAAATGCCCTGGATCTTGATTCTGAAAAAAAAGATAAGAAAAATCTCGAAATAAGCCAGTTCAGGGAGATTGTAAAGCAGTTTAAAACAAATATTAAACTCCTTTTAAAGCAAGAAAATAAAAAAGGTTTCACAAAAGCCCCTGTACTGCTTTCGGAGGAGGAAATTGAACAAGCTAGGGAACGAAAACGTGAATCCCTGGCCGGAATGATAAAAAACAAGGTGTCCATTGAGCAGCTCAAAGGAACCCGGCTTTTTACCGTCAGCATCAGAGACAAGGACCCCCAGAGGGCTGCCGATATTTGCAATGCCCTGGCAAAAAAGTATACAGAGTTCGACCGTGCCAGCCGGGTGAATTCATCCCAGGAGACTCTGGAATGGCTTAACAATGAAATGTATACGCTGAGGAAAAAACTTGAAGATGCTGAGCAGAAGTTTTTCGAATACAAGCAGCAGAATAAAATTTTTTCTTTGGAAGGCAAACAGGGGATGGCTAACCAGAAAATTATTGATTTCAACAATAAATACCTTGAAACTCGAAATCGCCGGGTTGAACTGGATGCCAAAATAAATGAGCTGACCAAATCTATCAGCGGGGAGACAGGGATCGCCAATGTCCGGTCTTTGATCAATAATCCCACGATAGAGCTCAGTTATGCCAAAATTATCGACCTGGAATTGGAACTGGCAAGGCTCAAGCGTACCTTTAAGTCCAAACATCCCAAAATCATTCAGGTGGAAAGCGGTTTGGCCGAAAGCAGGAGCCGGCTGGTACTGGAGGTTAAAAAGGAACTGAACAGTGTCAAGGCAGAACGTGAGATGCTGCTTGCCCGGGAAAAAGTCCTTGAAACAACCATTGGTGAGTTTGAGTCAGATGCCCTGAAAGCAAGCAGTAAAGAACTCAGGTACACCATCTTGCAGCGGAACGTGAACACCAGCCAGAACCTCTATGAATTGATGGTTTCCCGGATAAAGGAATCCGACATTCTCAAGAATATTGAAATGTCAAATATCCGGATTGTTGAGAAGGCTTCGGTACCTGGGGGGCCCATATCGAATAACAAAAAAAGACAATTGTATATGAGCCTGGCGTTAGGCCTTGGTATCGGTATCGGTCTGGCATTTTTTCTGGAATATCTTGACCGGAGTATCCGGACGGAAGAGGATATTCAACAATATTTTAACCTGACTGTATTATCGGTGATTCCCTTGGCGGACAGATCAGAAACCTATGGAGCAAACAAGTGATTTTCAGACAAAAAGGCAGACAGAAAGAAAAAGAACAGGAAAATCTGCTAAGCAATTTTTCTACCAGTTCACGATTTGCCGAAGCCTACAGGACCCTGAGAACCAATCTTTATTTTTCATCAATTGAAAAAGAGATTAAATCCGTTGTTATCACAAGCTCAGTCGAGAGCGAGGGCAAGACAACCACGGCAACCAATCTTGCCTATACCATCGCCCAGACAGACCGGAAAGTCCTTTTGATAGATTGTGATTTAAGGCGTCCCCACCTGACCACCCTTTTTAATGCTACAAAAGGGATGGGTGTCACTACTTTGATATCCGGTGTGTTAGGTGTCCACATAACACAGGGGAATCTTAAAGAGTTTTCAGTGGGGGATCTTGTTCAGCTTTTAAAACTGCAAAAAAGAACCGGCAGCCTGGACCTGGATGGCACTGAAAATCAGGTGACCATCTATTTCAAGGCTGGTAAAATGGTTGATATTTTTTGGAGAAATCGTCCTGATAGTAAAAAACTGGCCAATACCCTGATTAAAAACAAATTGTTGACGGAAAAAGAAGCCTACCTTGCTCTGGGTCACCAGAAAAAATCAATCAAGCGATTGGGTACCATTCTTTTTACCATGGGATTTGTATCTAAAAAAGATATCGTAAAAGCCCTGTCTGTCCATACCATTGAAGCCATAATGGGCATTGCATCAATGGTCCAGGGATCTTTTGCCTTTTCACCGAGCACCATGGCAGAGGTTAATCAGGGGATCAGTAATGAGGGTGAGTTTGAGGAGCTTTATGCTGAGTTTTTAGATTCAGGCAATGATTTCAAATATATAAATCAGTCTATTAATGAGGCAATAAAACCGACCGAGACCCCAAATTTATTTTTCCTTGCAGCAGGCCCTTCACCGCCGAACCCGTCAGAACTGCTTGGTTCCCGGAGAATGGAATTTCTCATTGAGTGCCTGAAGAAAAAGTTTGATTTTATCATCCTTGACACCTCTCCGGTCATACCGGCAACCGATGCACTCCTTTTGACCCCAAATACTGACGGCGCCCTGCTTGTGATCAAAGCCGGTCATGCAGATAGAAAGATCATTAAAAACGCAATCACACAATTTGAAGCGGCAAACCTGCCTATTATCGGAACGATTCTTAACCAGGTGAACATGAAAAAGGAAGGGTATTACAAGTACTACGGGAAATACTACACGGCTTACTATGGAAAAAAGGATTAATCTAAAATCGTTCAGCGCTTTATTGTTCTTCGCAATACTGGCTGTTATCTATGGAATCCTCTTGGTTTCCCGATATCAGTTCGATGCCGGCAGCATGTTGATTTCCCGGGGAAAATACATGGAGGGGATTGCCCATCTTGAAAAGGCGGACAGATTGCTTCCCAGTGTAATTGGTTCGGGGTTTGCATCCCAGGACCGGTTCCGGATATACAGCGAGACAGGTCAGGCCTACCTTGCGCTCGGGCAGGATGGATTTGAGACCAAAAAAAATTACCAGGAATTGTATGATACCCTGAAAATAGCAAGAGAATATCTTTTCAAAGCGTCTCTGGTTGATGCCAGAGACTATATCAATACCTATTGGACGGCCAGGACGGAAGACCGGCTTGAAAGAACATTCAAACTTTTAAACCCCAAAGAAAAGAATCCCTATAATGCCTATACCCTTTATCAGCAAGCCATAGCACTTCGCCCATCCAGCAGTACAGCCGTGCATTGGTGCATTAGATATTTGCAATTCAGGAAAATGACTGATGAAATCCCGGGTCTGGTTGAACGCTTGACCCGGATATACCCGCCCTCATATACGGAATTGAAAAAAGAGCCTTTTTTTACCTATCAGCTCATGCAGAGAGCTGAAAAAGGGCTTTTGAGGGCCCTTGGGGAATCAGTGCTTCCCAAATATGCGCTTCTGGGACTTTCAGATATCTATGGGGTTCAGGGGGATCAGGACAAATCCATTTCCTATTATAAAAATGCCCTTTCCCTGGATGCACAAAGTATATCTTCCGGTGAATATCTTCATCTGGGTAAACTTTATTTTAAAGCCGGCCAGAAAAAAGAGAGTATCAATACATTTTTAAAAGCTCTGGAAACCAGTTCTCATGTGATCAATACGTTAAATGAAATCTACTACAGGATATTCAAGGCAACAGACCGGCTTGAGGAGTTTCTTGAATTTTCAGTAAAAGCAGAAGAAAGAGGACTATCCTCCGATACCCTGGATATGATGGTGGCCCGCTGCTGGGTGGAAATGGAAAAACCGCAACTGGCTATGGCGCGTCTGATACGCCTCAATGCAAGGAAACCGTATGGTCCGGCTTATCAGATGCTGGCCGGGATTGCCCGGAGTGAACAGGATTGGGGGCAGATGGAATTATTCATCCATCAGGCTCTTGTTTTGGAGCCGGATAACCGATCCTACCTGTCCTATTATCTTCTTTCACTAAAAGAGCAGGGCAAGAAATTTCAGGCCATGGACGTTGAAAGAAAAATCTCTGAATTGGGCAAAAAGAAGTGAAAAACCCGACAACCATCTACAGCAAAACAGTCATTGTTTTCTTTTGTCTCCTCATCTTTTTTATGCCCATGGCACGGGGATCTGTTGAACCCTGGACAAAGGCAGTCTTTCAGATGCTGACCTGTTTATCATGGATCATGCTCATTATAGAAAATCAGATCCTGGGAAGAAAAATCCAGTTTCAATCTCCCCTAAACAAACCTTTGATCGCCTTGTCTTTCCTTGTAATGATTTCTTTTCTCACATCAGGACATCGCAGTGCAGCCTTTGAGGGCATGACCTTGTTTTTAACCTATGCGGCAGTATATTATGCATTCCTCAACGCGGTCAGAACAAGACAGGAAGAGCGGATCATAGTGTATATGATACTTTCCACCGCAACCCTCATATCAATTATCGGCCTGCTCAAGTTGATCGGCATGAATCCCTTTGACTGGTGGAATTATGATCTTGCATTCAAAGGTTCCAAGGGATCTCTCACCGGGGTATATATCAACCGGAACCATATGGCAGGATATATGGAAATGGCCATTCCCCTGGTATTGGTCCTTTTTATGACCCGGAACAGGAACCTGGAACAAAAAATCGCTCTGGCAGCCTTGTCTGCGTTTTTCTTTATTGTCCAGGGACTTACCCTGTCCAGGGGCGGATGGATCGCCACGGCCGGTGCAATGATTTTTTTGATGTCTATTTTATTTCTGAAGAACCAATTCGCCCAGAAGAAAATAATTATCAGTGTTGTTGCCGTGACAGTGATCTGCTCAATCCTGGTATTGGGAAGCGGCCCTGTTATAAACCGGTTTTTAACACTACAGAAAAATGATCCCATGGACAATATTGAGGGACGGCTTCGGGTCTGGAAAGGGGCAATGTTGCAAATCAAAGGAAATCTGATTTTTGGGACGGGTCCCGGAACTTTTCAGCATGCCTATCCGACATATCAGATTCCGGGGCATGCTGAACTGCGCCGGTATGCCCACAACGATTATCTCCAGCTTACCTCGGAACTCGGGATCCTTTTTGTTCCAGTGATATTGATTTTCTTTTATCAGTTTTTCCGCACAGGGATCAGGAAATTGAACAGTCAGAGCAGACAACAAAGCGGTTTTTCCCTGGCCTGCATGACAGGCATTGTTGCCATAATGATCCACAGTCTCAGCGATTTTAATCTATATGTTCCTGCCAATGCGTTTTTGGGTGTCATTTTAGTGGCCTTTGTGACCCAAGAAAGTATCAATCACAGGAAAGCCGGATGAATAGACTTTTGTATGTTGGTATATGAAAAGAGCTTATTTTATTAAATACAGAAAAAAAATAGCCTTTGCCGTTGTTGTTACTGCCGGATTGGTTGGCGCTTATTTTTTTGTTTCATACATGAACAATAAAAAAATGGCTGAACAGTTATCTCGCCAATCCATAGCAGAGTCACTCCTTCCTGTAAAACCAGGTTTTAAAGGCTTGTCTCCATTCTGGAACACATATTCAAAACGCTTTATTTATGCGCCTTCATTCGATTTTAAAGAATGGGGGAAAGTAAAGTATTATCGATACACGGCACTCTCATTTGTGGATAAAAGGGAATATATCTTTGAGGCGAAAACACCTTGGGAACCACTGTCACCTATTTGGAAAGATTTACCAGTGGGGGATGTATATCTGAAAGTTGAAGCCTGCGACAATACCTCCGGGCCGGTGGGTTTGTCAGGTGAATGTAAATTTTATAAAGCTGCACCATTCAGCATCTCAAAATACAAACCCTTGCAAGTGAATGCTACCGTTAACAAAAAACTTCTCAAATACATTTACACCCTTGCGCATGTGCAGCATTGGGCCAAAGGAAAGGGTCCGGATCCTGAGTATTCATTATATTGTTATCCCAGTAAAACCATCGCAGCCGTTATTAAAACAATGCTTTTATACTCAGGATATTTTCCTGAAGACTTGGGAAAAGCGCTAAGCATAGCTCGGAACGCAGCGGATTATCTTATTAGCATAAGCGAACCTGGCAACACTCCTTTGGCATACTGGCCGCCGACTTATTCGGGCACCCAATATACAGCAAAGGCCAATCAAGGTAATATAATGGTTGGTATAAATGCAGGTGCCGGCAATTGTTATTTAGACCTGTACGATGCAACAAAGGATAGAAAATATCTTGATGCTGCCGTTGGGATTGCTGATACGTATTTAAAAACGCAATTGCCGTCAGGAACATGGTATGTCAAACTTAAAATTGCAAATGCTCAACCTTTTGCTTCGAATTTAGCCACACCAATATCAATTGTAAATTTCCTGGAACGATTATCATCTGATTATAAACTGGAGAAATATAGATATTCAGCAGAAAAGGCATTTGCATGGATTATAGAAAACCCGGTAAGAACATTCAACTGGGAGCCACAATATGAAGATGCACCTATTGCGGGTAAATATGAAAACCTTACAATGCATGATCCCTGTTCAGTTGCAATTTACCTGCTGAATCATGCTGTAGAAAAACCGGAATATATTCCAGTGGCAATGGAAATTATCCGGTTTGTCGAAGACCAATTTGTTGTTTGGAAGGATCCAATGCCATATGCTGCGAATAAGTCAACTGATAGCTGGCATACCCCTTCTGTTTTAGAACAATATTTTTGCTATATACCCATTGATGCTTCCGTCTCCAAGATGTTGGCGACATTTTATATTGCGTATGAAATACTAAATGAACCCATTTATCTTGCAAAAGCTACAGCACTCTACAATGCACTTATAAAAAAGCAACAAGAGGATGGGATGATTCCAACTGCTTGGTATCGATATGCTTCAGTGTGGTGGATAAACTGTGCTATGGACGATGCAATTGTTCTTTCTTTTCTTGAAAATAGGGGTAGGTTCGCTGATATGCTTTTTTAACATGGGTATTTTGGGGATATATGAATTCGAAATTAGCGATTATCGGGGCAAGTTATTTGCAGTTGCCTTTGGTTCTGAAGGCAAAGGCATTAGGCATAGAAACCCATTGCTTTGCTTGGAAAGAAGGTGCTGTTTGCCAGAAAACAGCAGATTTTTATTATCCGATTTCAGTATTGGAAAAACAGGCGATTCTGGAAAAATGTAATGGAATTGGCATCAATGGTGTAACATCAATTGCCTCTGATGCAGTTGTGCCCACAGTCTGTTATGTCGCTGAAAAAATGGGACTTGTATCAAATACTTACCAGAGTTCAAAGGCATGCACCAATAAATATTTGATGCGGCAAAAAATGGAAAACCACGATGTGAATTCGCCTCGTTTTGATTTTGTCGGTATTGATAGGCAGCCATCTTTAAGCAAGTACAAGTTTCCTTTAATTGTAAAGCCGGTAGATCGTTCAGGAAGCAGAGGTGTTTCTTTGGTTGAGCGAAACAAAGATTTGCAGCTTGCCATTCAAAATGCTGTAAAAGAATCTTTTTCAGGGCAGGCAATAATCGAAGAATATGTTGCAGGTAAAGAGGTGAGTGTGGAAAGTATCTCCTGGGAGGGGCGGCACTCCATTTTAGCGATAACAGATAAAGTGACTACAGGTGCCCCCCATTTTGTAGAATTAGAACACCACCAACCCTCTGCTCTTAACGACACAATTCAAAAAAAGATTAGAGAGGAAACCTTAAAGTCGTTGGATGCTTTGGAAATCAGATATGGGGCAGGTCATTCAGAATTTAAAATTACGCCAGAAGGAGAAGTGTATTTAATAGAGGTCGGAGCACGGATGGGGGGGGATTTTATTGGCTCTGATCTGGTTTTTCTTTCAACAGGATATGATTTTCTTAAAGGCGTTATTAAAATAGCGTTAGGTGATTATAGCAAGCCTGTTTGCCCGATTGAGAAAAATTCAGGGATTTATTTTCTTTGTGAAAATACCAGGCGGTTAATGCCGATAATTAGTGATAAAAGCCATAAATTTGTTGTATCCTCCGAAATCACAAATCATACTTTGAAGGCTGTTAAGCAGAGCGCAGATAGAAGTGGCTATCTTATTTATCAATCAAACAAAAAAATTATTTTATAGAGGCATATTCCTGGTTATGGAAAAAAATGTTTTCTCGCAGTCCATTGTCCCGCAAGATAATCTCCTAAGTCTGAGGCTGAATGATATCTGGCAATACAGGGATTTGTTGTTTTTATTTGTGCGTCGTGATTTTATCGCAAAATATAAACAAACAATATTGGGACCTGCCTGGTTTTTGATTCAGCCCCTGTTTCAAACAGCCATGTTGACGGTTGTTTTCAGCCGAATAGCCCACTTGCCCACCGATGATATTCCCCCCATATTGTTTTACCTGGCTGGTATCACCGCATGGAACTATTTCGCCCAATGCCTCAAAACTACTTCAAATACATTCACTGTAAATGCAAACTTGTTCGGCAAGGTATATTTCCCCAGGGCAGTAACACCTATTTCCATTATTATCAGCAACCTCATCCAGTTTGGGATTGGTTTATTTTTATTTTTTATTTTTTACAGTTATTATGCTTTGACCGATTATCCGATCATTCCCAATATTACCCTTTTGTTGCTGCCTGTATTGATTATTCTTATGGGTTTTATGGGGCTGGGGTTGGGCATGCTCATTTCAGCGATGACCACAAAATACCGAGACCTTCAATACCTGGTTGAGTTCGGAGTACAACTGCTCATGTATGCCACGCCAGTCATCTTGCCCCTTTCCGCTGTACCGGATAAATACAGAATCGTTATGCTTATCAATCCAATGACCGGCATCCTCGAAACATTTAAATACAGCTTCTTTGGGCTTGGCACTCTGCAATGGGGACTTTTAGCCTATTCCCTTATCTTTACCATCATTATTTTTCTTATCGGATTGATCATCTTTAATAAAACAGAGAAGAATTTTATGGACACGGTTTGAAAAACTATTTTATTAAAATATTTCATCTGAATTTCCTAATCAAGGGAAGAATATAATCCAACCCATCATTCAAATAGAAAATCTTTCCAAACAATACCGCCTTGGCATTGTGGGTACCGGCACTTTAAGCAATGACCTTAAACGCTGGTGGTATCGTGTGCAAGGGAAAGAAGATCCTTTTTTAAAAATTGGTGAAACCAATAAACGCAACAGCAAGGGAGATAGCGAATATATATGGGCATTGCGCGATATTAATTTTGAGGTGATGCCTGGTGAGGTTCTTGGCATTATCGGCAAAAACGGGGCCGGTAAATCCACCCTGTTGAAAATACTCTCCAAGGTAACCGGGCCGACCACAGGAAGCATACAATACAACGGACGTATTGGCAGCCTGCTGGAAGTGGGCACAGGATTTCACCCTGAACTCACGGGACGTGAAAATATTTTCCTCAATGGCGCCATTCTGGGTATGAGTAAAACTGAAATCAGAACCAAACTTGATGAAATTGTAGACTTTTCCGGTGTGGAACGGTACTTGGACACTCCTGTTAAGCGTTACAGCAGCGGTATGACCGTACGTCTGGGCTTTGCCGTAGCCGCCCACCTGGAACCGGAGATTTTGGTTGTGGATGAGGTGTTGGCAGTTGGTGACGCCGAGTTCCAGAAGAAAGCCATTGGGAAGATGCAGGATGTGAGCAAAAACGAAGGCAGAACTGTTTTGTTTGTGAGCCATAATATGGAATCAATCAGAAATCTTTGCAAGAGTGGTTTGTTGATTTCGGATGGATGTGTCGAAAAAACGGGTGATATTGAAGATGTTGTGAATTATTATATTACCGATAACCTGGCATCTGTTGGAAATTGCGATGAGATTTCAGATATGCAGAAATATCGGATTTCAGCCACTACAAAAGAGATTGAAATAACAGGCGTAAAAAGAATAAACGAATATAAAGTTGATGCTGATGAAATCCTTGAATTTTTAATTCATTTGAAAAAAAATGAAAATATTGAAAAGTTTCAGCTCATGGGGTTGATTGATGCTGTGTCTGTTGGAGGAAACAGAGTTGGAATGGCTTATTCTGACGTAATCTTTCTCCCTGCCGGGAAAAATAAGTGTACGGTTCGGTTTAAAATTTCAAATCATAATCTGGCTAAAGGCAAATATATTATGGATTTTTGGGTAGGTATCGGAGATGTAACATCAAGCATAAAATATTATGATGCCGTATATGATACGCTGACCTTTGAAATAGAAAAAATAAGAGCCGTATACATCAATGAGTGGAATCACTATTGGGGGCACAACTGCTTTACCAATGTAAAAGGAACTATTGAATGAAAAAGCTGGAGATACCCGGAGCATATTATATGCTAAAAATCCTTATACCATTTCAGATCCCCACACATTAAGTTTTTCGGTCATTGCAAAACCCGCTGCGTCGATAGAAGTGAAAGCAGAAGATTCTTGAAAATAGAGAGGCCTCGTATAAAGAATAAAAAATAGGCTTGAGAGCTTTGAATGAATAGGACATTTCCCAATTATAGCATTTTGGGTGATTTTTTTTGATTCTCAGGCCTCAGAGAGCCACATGGAAGAGAATATTGAGAGCTTTGCATGATTAGGATATTCTCCGGTTTTAGCATTTTGGGGAAATTTTTTCATACTTTGGGTGCTATTGGAGGCGGTCGAGCTATCAAATTTGCTGTCAGACCTATGCCTGTCAGCTCAATTTCGCCTCCGTTTGAGGCTGTTTTTCCCGGATTTTGGGATTCGGGCGCACCTATCCATCTAAACCGGAGTAACATTTAGTATTTTGGCCCCCTTTTTCAAATTGAAAGCAAACTGCCGGAACATGATATCAATGGTGTTTTTGAGTATCTTTGGGAACCGAGCCCTTTCTCCGCAATCATGCATGTGG
>Ga0180007_10003493_pt1 | contig 17460 bp, 20 predicted proteins | sample MM_PC_MetaG_FD_121122 | JGI IMG/M metagenome (GOLD analysis project Ga0180007, IMG submission 121122) | Groundwater microbial communities from the Aspo Hard Rock Laboratory (HRL) deep subsurface site, Sweden - MM_PC_MetaG | ecosystem: Environmental > Aquatic > Deep subsurface > Groundwater... | reverse complement strand
TGAACTCTCTTTTTTCTTTTATTGTATTTTGACATGATTGTAGTATAAATCACACCATCTTTTTTAATTTTAACTGAACCATATTTGAGACATTTTTTCACTCTAAAATCATACCAAAAACACTAAAAATAGTGGTTTACCACTATTAACACACTATTTTTACCTATTTATCAATGAAAAGTTGTTGTTTCAGCCCGGGCTTTGGTTACCAGCGACTAATTTAAAAGGGGACATTTCTACTTAACGCAAAGGGGACATTTTCGGAAAACGCTAACAGGCTAAGACTGTAACTTGTAGTTATAGTGACAGTATGCTATACTATAAGCTTCTTATATTAAATTTTAAGAAATAACCAATGGGTTTAAGCTAGTATACATTCTTGCTTCTTGTCTTTAACCTTTAATTTATAAACACGTCAAGGTTAAGACATAGAAAGCAGTAGTATGTATCGTTCATTCTCAAGGAGTTCGTCTTCGAACTCAAACCAAAAATTTGGTGGTAATAATTCCCGTGGTGGTAATAGCCGTAGTCGTGGAAATCATGGTAATAGCCGTAATTCTAGTGCTCGTGGAGGTAGCTCCAGCGGAGATAACTATCGTGGAGGTGGAAACTCTCGTGGAGGAGGAAATCACTTTTCAAAAAGAGGACGCTCAAGACAACAAAGTTCTTTTAATCCATCTAATTTAATTCAAAATACAGCAACAGCAACTGTTAGTGAGCCAGAAAAAGTAGCCTACGCAGCAAAAAATCGGTTTACTGATTTTAAGATTTGCGAGCCATTAAAACAAAATATTCTTGAGAGAGGTTACAAAACCCCTACTCCAATTCAAGATCAAATAATTAATCATATTTTAGAAGGCAAAGATGTAACTGGCGTTGCTAGTACAGGCACAGGAAAAACTGCTGCTTTTTTAATTCCTTTAATTAATAATATCTATGAAACTATTCAAGATCAAAATCAAAAACTAGGTAGAGTCCTAATTATGGCTCCAACTAGAGAATTGGCTATACAAATCAATGATGAATTTAAGCTTTTTGCTAACCGAATGGGAATGTATTCCGCTCTTTGTATTGGGGGAGCCAACATGAACAGTCAGATATCTTCACTACGAAGAGGCCCTCATTTTATAATCGGAACTCCAGGAAGATTAATTGATTTGGAAAAACGTGGTTCATTTAACTTCAGTTCATTTTCAGCTATTGTTTTAGATGAAGTCGATCAAATGTTTGATATGGGCTTCATTAACGATATGAGATATGTAATTGAAAAATTGCCAAAAAAAAGACACTCTTTATTTTTCTCTGCAACACTACCATACAAAATGCAAGATATAATTCATAGCTTCTTAAAAGACCCTGTTAAGATTGAAGTTGAAAAACAACAAGCATCAACAAATGTTAATCAAGAAGTTGTAAAGATTCAGGGTAGATCAAAAGTTGACATTCTACGTAATTTGTTAGATCGCGAAGGTTTTGATAAAGTTTTAGTTTTTGGAAGAACCAAACACGGTTTAAATAAACTATCTCAAATTTTAGTTGAAAGGGGTATTAAAGTTGCCGCTATTCATGGTAATAAATCACAATCTCAACGTGAAAGAGCTTTAAAACAATTTAAACAAAACTATGTTCAAGTACTTTTAGCAACAGATATTGCCTCTAGAGGTCTAGACATTGATAATGTTACTCACGTTATCAATTATGATCTTCCACAAACTTATGAAGATTATATTCATAGAATTGGTAGAACCGGAAGAGCAAATAAAACTGGGATTGCTTTGAGTTTTGTAGATTAAGTTTAATTATTTACTCATATCGTAGCGCATCAATAGGCTGCAACTCAGCTGCTTTTTTTGCTGGATACCAGCCAAAAATGATGCCAACAACAGCAGAAACTCCCAGAGCCAGAAGAATTGAGGTCAAACTAACAACAAAAGGAATACTGAGCAATTTTGTTGCTAAAAATGTAATAGCTATTCCAAGAGAAGACCCAATTACACCACCTGCTAAAGTAACTACGATTGCCTCGATCAAAAATTGAAGCAAAATATCTCGTCTCTTTGCACCAATAGCCTTTAACAAACCAATCTCTCTGGTTCTTTCAGTTACAGTCACTAACATAATATTCATAATTCCAATTCCACCGACAACTAATGAAATTGCTGCAATGCCTGATAGTAAAGCTGATAATGTTCCAGTTACCGAACTAATTGAATCTACCATTTCTTGAGAACTTCGAATACTGAAATCTGCATCATTTATGTCATCAATTTTATGTTGTAGTAACATCATATCTTCAATAGTTGTCGTCATGGATTCAACCAATTGACTATCAGTAATCAGAACCTCGATGCCGTTAAAATAATTTTGTGATAAAAGTATTTTTTGAGCAGTAGAAATTGGAACGTATGCTGAAGAACCGTTTTCTACTACCCCAACAATTCTAAAAGTTTTGCCATCTACTCTAACCGATTCTCCCACCACTTGGGTATCTTCTCCAAATAACTCTACGACAATTTCATCGCCCAAAACAATCACTTTTGATCTGGTAGCAACTTGAGAATCAGTAAAATAAGATCCCTGAGAAAAACTAAGTTCGTGCATAACTGCATATGTCTCGTCAGTTCCAGAAATCGAGGTCTGATTAGTTGCGCCATCGAATATAATCTGCTTATTTGTGCTAACTAAACCAGAAACTTGGCTTACATTTGGAAGTTCATTTAAAGCCTTTAAATCAGCTTCAACCAAAGTATCTACTGTTGTTCCACTGCCACCGCTCAATCCTGGTCTTCTTTGAATTTTACCTGGAGAAACTGTCAAAATATTTGCTCCAAACTTTGAAATTTCACCAACAATTGATTGAGTTGCACCTTGCCCCAAAGAAATGATTATTATTACAGATGCAATTCCAATAATAATACCAAGCATCGTTAATATTGTTCTTACAATATTATTTTTAAGTGCACTAACAGCTAGTAAAAAAAGTTCAATAAAATTCATTTATTTTTTCTTTCCATTTTTCTTATCACTATCAATTAAACCATCTTTAACTCTAATAATTCTTTTGGCAAAATCGGCAATATTTTCTTCATGAGTAATTAAAATAATTGTATGACCTTTTTTATTAAGTTCGATAAAAAAACTCATAACTTCTTCAGCTGTTTTGGTATCTAAATTTCCAGTTGGTTCGTCTGCTAAAAAAATACTTGGGTTCATTACCAATGCTCTTGCAATTGCCACTCTTTGAATTTGACCTCCAGAAATATGATTTGATTGATTTTTGGCTTTACTTTCTAAACCAACCATAGATAAAGCTTCCATAGCTCGCTTTTCTCTTTCAAGTGCAGGAATGCCCGCATACATCATTGGTCTCTCAACATTTTTAAGGATAGTTGTTCGTGGTAATAAATTAAAAGATTGAAAAATAAATCCAATTTCTTTATTACGAATTTCAGCCAGACTATCCTCGTCATAAGAATCAATCGGTTTTCCTTTAAGTTTATATTCTCCTGAACTTACTAAATCTAAAGCTCCAAGAATATTCATTATCGTTGATTTTCCAGATCCTGATGGACCCATGATAGCGACAAACTCGCCTTGTTTGATGGAAAAATTAATACCTTTTAAAGCCTCATAAATAACCGGACCAGTTTTATAAATCTTATGAACATTTTTGAAAGAAATTATTTCTTGGGAGTGCATTGCTATTTTATCCTAATTTCCACCAGGAGGGCTAAATAATCCACCAGACTTTGAAGTGCTACTAGTGCTTGAAATAATAATTTTCTCACCTTCACTAAGTCCGCTAATTACTTCTGTATTGATATCTCCTGATAAACCGATTTTAATTGGCTGATAAATCACTGTATTTGTTTTTTCATCCATAATTTGAACAGCTTTTTCTCCTTGATAAGGTTTGATTGCCGTATTTGGCACTACCAAGATATCTGATTTTTGTTGAGTCGTAATATCTACTTGTGCAGTCATACCGGGAAGAACTCTATCTGAACCCTCGTTAACAGTTAAATAGACATAATAAACAGCTACGTCAGAGGAAATTGTTGCAAACTCATCTACTCGATCGACTGTGCCAACTAAATTAGTGTCAGGCAAAGCATCGATCCCGATTTGAGCAGTCTGTCCTGGAGCAACAGTTCCTATATCATTTTCATTTATTGCAATTTTTACTGTAATTGGAGATTCTGTTTTAATAATTAATGCAGTTTCGGTCGCTATCGCAGCTTGACCCTTAGCTATTGCCAAATTTGCTACTTTTCCGTCAATTGTAGCTTTGACAGGACCGTCAATAGTTGCTTGATAATTTAACCATGCGCTATTTAATGCAACTTGATTTTGCGAAATAACATCTTTTTGATTGATGTAAGTTGCCTCACCAGCTAACCAGTCTCTTTGTGTCTGAATAAAAACAGGATCATCGACAGAAAGTTCAGTATCAAGAGCCTTACTTTCGAAAGTCTCATGAACTGCCCACATTGAAGATTCTAGTGTATTTAATTTCACCTGAGCAGCCGCCAAACTATTTTTTGCAGAAAGATAGCTAGAATAAGCTTGAGCCCGCTCTTCTTCAGTAGCGTCACTAGTTACATAAAATAACTTGTCGCCCCTTCTCACAGAATCGCCATTATCAACATACACTTCAGTTACTACACCGTTAATTGTGGTGCTAATTTCTGCTTTATTAGAGGTGGTAACCTCGCCAGTTTCAGAAACAACTTGAATAACCTCGCCTTTTTGAACATTTGAATATTTATAAACTAAACTAGTATCATTTGTTTTTGGTTTAAAAATCAAATATAAAATTAATCCTAAAATTAAAATTATCAATATTTTCTTTATTTTAGATTGCTTTTTCCAAATCTCTTTAATTTTATTTAACATAATTTTCCTTATCTTTATCTAAAATCTCCTGGGACACCACCTGTTCCCGTAGTGTGTCTAATTGTTCTAAACACTGTCCTAAATAAACTATCTTCGTCTTCTCTTGGAAAATTATTGACCCTTTCAGTTTTAATTTTTTGATCAATTTCTTCCTCACTTAATCCTTGATCTTGATAGAACTCTCTTAACTTAAACTCTTGGGCTTGTATAGCTTCGCGTCGAAGTTCTGAATCTTTTTGAAACTTGTAAAACTGAAAAGCACCAAATAATAATAAAATTACAATAATGCCTGCAAGCCATTTTAACCAAGCTAGTTTTTTTGATTTTTCTGGCTTATTCACCACTTTTTGTTTCTTTTCACTTTTAATTTCTTCTTCTAACATTTTTCCTTTTTACACAAAATACTAACCAAACATAATATTAGCAAGTTGATTGCTAAACTCGATAAACAGAATTGTAATTCTCAATATTGAGAATTTGCTGAGAAAATATACTTACAGCCTATAAATATAACATTTACCTGGTATAATACATCTATGAATAATTACAACAACAATAACAAGTTTCAAAAACCACAACAAGATGGACAAAGATCCGATCATAGAGGTTCTGACAACAGAGGTTCCAACAGACGAAATTCTGATAGACCTCGATTTGGCTCACAAAATTCTGGACCTACTCAAATGCACGACGCAGTTTGTGCAGATTGTGGTGGCAACTGTAAAGTTCCTTTCATGCCTAGTTCGGGAAAACCTGTTTATTGTAGTAATTGTTTTGAAAAAAGAGGTAATGGTGGAAACAATAAAAGAAGTTTTTCACCTCACAAAGGAAGTTTTTCACCTCCAGCTACTCGCCCTAGAGAAAACTACAACAAGCAATTTGAAATAATTAATTCAAAATTAGATAAAATTTTCAAACTCTTAACTCCAAGAGACAAAGTGAAAGAGGTGAAGAAGGTGAAGAAGGTGAATTGCGAAGCAAGAGAAGCTAGCCTGGATCAAGAAGTCAAGGAAGTAAAAGTTGTTGCAAAAGAAGTAGTAATCGAAAAAACTGCCTCTACTGAAAAAATAACTGAAAAAGTTGCACCAACAAAAGTAGCGAAGAAAAAAGCAAAAACTAAAAAAGCTCTAAAAGCAAAAATTTCCAAACCTATAAATTAATAATTGGTCCAATCGAAGTTTCATTATTGTCGACAATAAGCGTTCTTATGGAAGCTTTGGGTTGATATTCGTCCTCTGGAATTTTGTAAATTTCCCTGATAGTTGGCAAAGGAATTCCTGCTATATTGGCATAAAGCAAGTAAAGTGGATCACCGTGAGAACAAATAACTACATTGTTATGGTTTTTACTCTGCACTTCATCCCAAAAATTTGTCACCCTATTATGAATATCTTGTGGCGTCTCCCCACCAAGATCTTCGGCGTGAGTAAAAAAATAATCCCAATCCATTTCCCAATATCCTTGAAAAGCTGAAAGCGTTTCGGCTATTCTTAAATCATGCTCAATTGAAATACTATTTGAAGAAATTATCTCACTTGTTTGTTTACAACGCAACACTGGACTAGAATATATTTTATCGATATTCTTGTTTTCAAAAAAAGAAGCTAACTTGCCAGCCTCTTTCTTTCCTGCTTCCGAAAGCTCAACCGGAAGTCTACCCACTAAAATATTCAATGGATTGGCATATTGTGCATGACGAACCAAATAAAAAGTTTTCATATGTGATTATGAATTAAAATCTTGTTGCTCCACCTCTATTACTGCTTGTTGTAAAAGATGTTGTCTCTCTTCTTTGACTTGCAACTATTGCATCAGCTCTGTCTTGAGCTTCCTTAGCAGCTCTTGCAGCTTCCGCAGCTCTTGCCAACTCTGCTGCAGATATTGCAGCTTTAGCCTGTCTCTCCGCCGTATCTGCATAGGACTTTGCCCGTTTAGCAGATTGGATGTCACTTTCTATGCTAGATCTTGAATCCCCCCAAGTTGCACTTGATGGTAAAGACGATTTGGCTGAAGACAATGAGCTATCACCTGCATACCCAGCATCTAAGTCATCACATTTATCTTCCGCATCAGAAATAGAACTTTTTGCACTTCTAATAGCTGTATCTAAGTTATCCAGTAATGCTTGATAAGTTCTTTTATCTCCTTCAAAACTACTATTTAGACTTTCCCTCAATCTATCAATAGAACTATATACAACTAATAAGGTCTCGATCGCCCTTGCTAAATCATGGTCTTCAAAAGCTGCCAGTCCCTTTTCATCATTTCCTGCATTTAAGACAGCAGACTGCAAAGTTTTTAGTGCTTGAGTTGTTGCATTTGTAATAACTTCATCTTTTTCTTTGTCTACAGCAGAAATTACAGAGTTTACAGAATCTAAGCTTCTGGCTTTATTTTCATTGAGGCTAGCATAAAGATCCTGTATTACATCAATTTGATCCTCAGCACTTTTTCTTGCTTGAATTGCCATATTTGTAGCCTTAGTTGCAGCCTCAAAAGCCGCAATAAAAATTAAGTTTTCACCTGCATTTTTAGCAAATTCAATTAATTCTCCAGCTTCTGTCATCATATCCTCAGCTTCTTGATCAACCCATTGATCTTCTTGCGGAGTATCAATTGTTTCTAGAGCTGCTACTAAACGAGCCTCAGAGTTTTTTATTGCCGCAGAATATTCAGCCTCTGCTTTTCTAGCTAATTTTTGCCTCTCTAGCAATCCTTCCATCAATTGTTGAGCTCTTGCCAAACGTTTTTCCATATCCCTGATCAATGCCTCTGCTTCATCAAATTCTTGCTTTTCCATAGAGTTTTTATCGGTTGCTATGGTAGCAATATCTTGAGGGTTGTTAGGATCATCGGTTACTTCCTTTAAAATTTGATCGATTAAAATAAAGTGACTGCTAAAGTTTGCTGTTTCTTCAGGAGACATATCCTTTCGTAATATATTCCAATTTTTTGTAGTCTCATCGTAATTATCTGACTTAAATTTAGTGCTTAAATCAGTCCAGGCCTCTGTTGTTTTAGAATGATATATAACTCTAGTTTCCCGAACCTCTTTAGCTATTGATGCCAGATCATCAACATTGCTTTTGCGAAGTTGATCCAAGCGCTTCATCTCTGCTAGGGTTTCATTAGTTCTAACTCTCAATATACCTAATTGAGATTGAGCTTCACTCCACTCTCCTTGTGAAGCGGCGTAATTAGCTTTAGACAATGCATTAGCTGCCTCATCTCGAGTATTTTGAATATGACTTTCATAAAGCTCTGATTCAGTATCTTCTTTAATTTTTTTATTAATTTCCCTAATACCTTCATTGTTTTCATCTTGCAATAAGAGAACTGTAGCCTGAGCACTTGAAAAATCTTTAGCAAATCTAAGTTGGTTTTCTGCTTCTTCAGAAACAGCAACGACATCTTCTAATTTATCAGGAATTGCAATTCCTGCTTTAGCTTCGTCCAATAGTTTTTGTCCAGAACTTACTAGTTGAGTTGGATCAATAGCTAACTCTGACCAGTCACTAAGTTCTGCAGTAATTGCTCTAAAAGTATCTACTGAAAAATCGTAACTATGAATGAGGGCATCAACAGCTAGAGTGAATTTTCCTAAAATTTGGGTAACTTCCACAGCTTGATCGCTTCCTCTTAATGCTAATTCTGTAACATAGTAAGAATTCTGCTCTGCTTCCTTAAACATAGCTTCGACCTGAACAAAAGCTTGCCTTGTTGAAGGAAGCGCATTTGGAAAAACCATTCGTTTTTCTTCATACCAATCTGATGTTTTTCCTAGTTTTGTTCTTGCGATCTCTGTATTTGTTTGAGCAGCCTTGGTTCTTTCTTGCAACTCTTCGGCCTGAATATTTTTTTCTTTAATTACATCTTGAAGTGCGATCGCTTCTCTGCGCACTAAGTCGGCAGCTTGATTGGTTTCATTCATGCCAGACTTGCTTCTAAAAAATCCCACTTTAGCTGCAACTAAAACTTTCTTAGCATCCTGCAAAGAACTCCACCTTTCGTTAAATAATCTATATTCTTCTCTAAATTCTACAGCTTTTTCTGGATATGAATCTCTAAAAAAAGATTCAATTGCTCTAAATGAGCTTGTGCCTGTACTAACTTCTCCATTTAATGTTGTGAATCTGCTTAAAGCAGATCTTCTAGATTGTTCAACATTTTTAACAAACATTCTTTTTGGTCGAGTTAAAACAGTTGTTCCAACAAGTGCAGTTAAAATTATAGATGTTATGCCAACCGCATTGACAGTTTCTCGATGAGTTTCGTAGTAGCTAGGTTGAACAGTCGCTCCATCAATTGATCGATCCTCAGTTGGAGCAGTATAAGGAGTAGCAGTTGCTTCTGGCCTTGGCATTGCTTGCTGAGTTGCCATCGCATCTCTTTGTTCAAAAGTATCTTCAAAATATTGGAAAGCCTGCATAAAACCTGCATCTGGATTACCTGCCTTATATCCTGCCACCATTAAATCTTGAGCATGTCGAGTATCATTTGCACTGATCACGCCCTCATAACCATCTCCCGTATAACACTCAACTTCTTTGTATTGAGGCTCATCTTGTGCATGCAGATTAAAAGTACAAACTATAACTCTTATGTTGAGGGTATCGTCACTCTCATTTCCTATTCCAAGCTCAGAAGTCATTTGATCGGCCAAATCATAGGTAGATAAATTGTTTGGATTATCGGATGTTAAAATTACTACTTCAACACCCCTGGCTCTTAATTTATCTATGACTACCATAAATTCTGCAGATGGCTCACCTCCTACAAAAAGATTGCCTTCATCGACAAAGTAAAATCCATCTGGACTACTTTGAACTTCAACCATACTTACCAAAGCCTTCAGTACATCTGGCTCATCTAATATAAAAGGTGTATCACTTGCTTCGATATATCTAGTCATATGAATTATTTTATCAAAAGATTATCCCATGATTAGAACTATTTCTCAAGATAAAAAACAGATAAAAAATAGTATCATGTTAACATCAGCCTCAAATGCTATAATATCTAACCCATGAATCAATCTATAATTGAAAAACAAATAGCCTGGACAGACTACGAACTAATTGATACTGGAAATGGTGAAAGACTCGAAAAATTCGGTGACAACATTCTAGTACGTCCTTACCCAGAAATAACATGGCCAAAATCCCGACCTCAAGATGCTTGGGACAGAGCAGATGCTGTTTTTATAAAAACTAGTGGTGACAAAGGATGCTGGAAGACTAAAAAAGAACTGCCAGAATCTTGGAAAATACATTGGCAGGATATTGTTGCAACAGTTCACCTGTCCCCATTTAAACACACTGGCGTATTTCCAGAACAAAGCGTTCATTGGGCTTGGATGAAAAATTTACTGATCGAGCTAAAGAAACAAAAGCCGGATTATCAACCTCATATTCTTAACTTATTTGCATACACTGGTATGGCCAGTATGGTTTGCGCGAAAACTGGAGCAAAGGTGACTCACGTAGACTCTTCGAGATCGACAATTGGCTGGGCAAAACAGAATCAATCAGCTTCTAGTCTTGATGAGAAATCAATTAGATGGATTCTCGATGACGTAATGAAATTTGTAACTAGGGAAATAAAACGTGGTGTTAAGTACGATGGAATTATTATGGATCCACCGGCCTATGGTCACGGCAAAAATGGAGAAGTTTGGAACTTCAAATCTTCATTTCCAGAACTGCTGGATTTGTGCGAACAAATCTTAGTAGATGATCCATTATTTGTTTTAGTTAATGCCTATGCCGTATCAATTTCTCCACAAACCATAGAAAGCATGCTACGAGATTTAATGAAAAAACATGATGGCAAAATTGAGTCTGGAGAATTAGTTCTTCAGGAATCACAATCAAAAAGATTGCTATCTACAGGTATATTTGCTCGTTTTGGCAAAAAATAGTTGCTGTAGTAACTTTATTTCTTAATGATTATAATCAAATAATAACTATGTCAACTACTGTTCACGATATTTCATACAATTCTAAAAATAGACACACACTATTTTTAGCTCTATCCCCAAAAGAACAAGCTATAACTATCAATCAACTTTCAAAAACAGTTCAGAAACTACTTATTTCGCAACTCAAAAACACAGAAATTTCTTCTTTTCTCGAATATCTTGACCCAGATGAAGTCACCAATATATTGCGTTTCCTGCCAAAAAAAAGACAAGAGTTATTAATGAATCAACTAAGTGAATATTATCAACAAAGTGTTTCTATACTCCTTAAATTTGATGCAAAAACAGCAGCAGGATTAATGAATTTAAATTATATCCAAGTTGATGATGAAGCAACTATCTTTGAAGTGATTGAACAATTAAAGATCAATGAAAAAAGAACGGGAAAGTTGCCAACAATTTTGGTAATGAATGAAGGAAAATTAATTGGCTATCTCTCTTTTTCATCTATAGCCTTAGCTAATAAGTCTAAAAAAATAAAAGACTATGTCAAGAAAATTCATGTTATTCGCCACTCATCAGAATACGATAAAGTTATCAAACTTTTTAAACAGAATACTTATAACAAAATTGTTGTTTTAAATGAAAACGATGCGGTGGTCGGCATAATTTATTCTGAGGATATTTTAAGATTGATTGGTGAACAGTCATCCGCCTCTCTTTACAGCTTTGCTGGAGTTAGTAACGAAGAAACAGTTTTTGATTCTGCACCAAGAAAAATTAAATTTCGCTATAAGTGGCTAATAGTCAATTTGGCCACTGCTTTCTTAGTCTCTTTTGTAGTGAGATCATTTTCAGCGACTATTGCTAAAAATGTTTTATTAGCAGTTTACATGCCTATAGTTGCGAGCATGGGTGGAAATTCTGGCACTCAAACACTGGCAGTCATGATTAGAAGTCTTTCTAATAACAAATTGAGCAAAAGTACAGTATTAAGAACTTTAAAAAATGAAGTAATTACTGGAGGAGTAAACGGACTTATTAATGGCTTCATTGTTGCTGTTCTCGTTATGCTCTTAAATCAAGATATCTGGATAGCTTTGATTCTTGCGATCGCTATGATCGTCAATCTAATCGTTTCTTCAATATTTGGAACTATAGTACCCGTCATCATGAAAAAATTAGGAAAAGACCCAGCATCTTCCGCAGCAATCTTTATTACAACTGCAACGGATGTTTTTGGATTTTTGACATTTTTAGGCTTAGCAACAATCCTGATTAAGTGAAGCTCACCGGGCTTAAAAGCCCGGTGTTCTCTGCTCAGACGTATAGATTAAAAATTATTTGTTTAATTCTGGAAACATTAAAAATAGAAATTCTCTAGCTGCGTGTCTGTTTTTTCCTTCATATGGAAAATCATTAATTTCAATAATAATATATGAGTCTCTAGTTTGCTTTTTTGAAATATCAGTAGATAAAAAATCAATTCAAGAAAGTTCTTTCTCCTTTAGCTAAAGCTGTAGTTGTAGACGGAACTTGATGGTAAAATGTTTGTTTGTTATTTTTAAAAGTAAGTTCAATAAGCTGTGTGCAAGGAATGACATTCCGCTTAACACCAAATTTTTCTGCTTGGTCCAATACTAATCTCGAGCTATTGCTAATATTTTTATTTTTAACAATACCTTTGGGGCTATGAGACTCATAGATCAACTGTGACATCAATTCCTTTCAAAAATAAAGGCCTAAACAAAAAGGTGTCTTTTCGTATGGAAACCAAACATGTTGAGACCAAACATTGTTAATGTTTCTATTTTTTGATACTCTTTACATATGGAAAACAAAATTCAACAAAATATTCAACCATTTCAACCACTACCTCAAACTCCTGTTCCAACCCCACCAACTACCAACTGCTCAAAAATTCTGTTGTTCTCAGTATTTGGGTTAGTTGTAGTCGCTACATCAGTTTATACAGGCATTCAAATAGGAAAAACCCAAACGCCCAGTCAGCAGCCAATTACTACACAACCGACAGCTCCTTTGACTCAAGCATCAGAAAATCAAATAACCATTATTGGAGTAGTTCGTACAAGCGGACTTAATGAAGATGAAAAACAGAAACTCGGCTTATCTAGTGTTACCTACCAACTCACAGATTTTAATCAAAACGATAAACAGGATTTGTATGGTTACTACCTAATATCGAGTGACGAAACGATAGAAACACTTTTGGGAAAATGTGTTCAGATAACTGGCGTGAAACTAATGGAATGGAAAAACAAAAATATAGGCGATTCCTACCTACGAACAGCATTTGTTCTAAATAGTATAAACCCAGTAGACAACTTAAAATGTAATCCTTATTCAATAACACCTGTTGAAAATGTCACAGAAGCAGAACGATTAACTCTACGTGGAGTTGCGAATAATAGCGACCGACCTGCACCTGATATTAATTATGATTATCAGATAAAGTTATCAAAATCATTTTTAGACAAAGAAAATTCAAGTGGCTCACCTCAACAAGTAAGCCTTGTTGACGCTATCCCTGACACAAACGATGTGTGGATTACATTAACAGACAATATAAATCGTGAGGTTGAAATTCAAGGATATATGGAATGGGGTTACTCTGAATCAAAATATTTTAGAATTACTTCAATCAAAAGCGTGCAGTAACAAATATCCAAATAATATAGAAGCTTTCGGCTGATACTCATCATCTGAGATATCATAAATCTCTTTAATATCTGGCGTAGGAATTTTCGCTAATTTAGCATAAAGTAAATATAGTGGATCACCATGAGAGCAAATAATAATATTTTCGTCGTTGCGACCTTTAACATCATTCCAAAAATCAACCACTCTATTTTGATATTTTAACTGCTTCGGCAACGCCTTCACTCGACAACACAACTGGCAATCTGCCCACCAAAATATTTAATGGATTATCATACTGGGCGTGACGAACTAAGTAAAAAGTTTTCATATTAGTAATAACTTCATATTTTCATATACCAAAGAAGAATCAACTTCCCATTCCCCACCATGCTTATAACAAGTGGGAGTTTTAATTAAATTTGAAATGCTTTGTGGAAATGACATAAAAAGATTATATCAGATGTTTATAGCATAGTTCGAGTCGCAGACCAACCTGTATCGGGGTATATATGTGGAAACATATATCAGTGAATTTAATTTTTCGAAACACAATATTTTTTAGTAATTATTTTCCTTAATCTGAAAATATGATTGTGGATGCAAACAAGCAGGGCATTCTTTAGGAGCAGAATCTCCTTCATATAGATAACCACAATTTAGACATTTCCAAATAATTTTTCCAGCATGTTTAAAAACTTTGCCAGATTCTAAATTATTGTAGAGTTTTATATATCTTGCTTCGTGAGCTTTCTCTACTATTGCTATTGCACGAAAGGTTTTTGCGACATCACCAAAACCTTCTTTTTTAGCAATTTTAGCAAACTCAGGATATAGCTCCGTCCATTCTTCATTCTCACCTTCAGCCGCAGCTTTTAAATTTTCTATAGTTGTACTTATTTTTCCAGCAGGATAGGTGGCAGTAATTTCAACAGATCTTCCATCTAGAAATTTAAAGAATCTTTTCGCGTGCTCTTTTTCATTCAATGCTGTTTCATTAAAAATAACAGAGATTTGCTCTAATCCGTCTTTTTTAGCTTGCTTTGAAAAATAATCGTATCTCATTCTTGCCTGAGATTCTCCAGCAAAAGCTTTTAATAAATTTTGTTCGGTTTGTGTGCCTTTTAATGTTTTCATCCTTAACTTTCCTTTATTAAATTACTTTTTTTGACTATTTTTATGCCCTTTATTCCAAAAATTAATAAAAATACCGCTACAAAATCAAAAATAGCATACCCACCAAAACAAAACTGTCTAATAAATTCTGTTGGAATCATACAATTCTATTATATAGTAAAAAATATTAAATAAACTCTCTACAAATGATTTTGTCGATACAGTACCACAAGGGTATACATAAAATAAATTGCGAAGCAAGAGAAGCTAGCCTGGGGTGCATGCACTAGGCGGGTGCTTCACTCCGTTTCACTTCGCTCATCACTCGCCGTCGCGAACCAATTAGCTTGTATCCATTACCAAGAGAATAAATAAAATTAGTAATAACGATATCATAGCTTTCTGCAATCAATTAGAAAACTCAAGCTATGTTGGATTTTAACCTTAGATTTTAATATAATAATTACATGTCAAGTCTTTTACCAAAATTTGCTAAAAAATATTTTTGGGGTGATGACTTAGATCAACTTAACTGGCAAAGCCATCAAAAATATATTACTCAAACACTCCTTGACAAAGGGGATGTTCAAGCAATCTCCTGGTTAATGAACCAACTATCAAAGAAAACACTAAAAGAAACTATTCCAAATATTAAATTGACTGCAAAATCTCGTAATTTCTGGGAACTTTACTTCTCATAACAAGCATGATTTACCTGGAAACACTACCCAAAAAAACGGCTGAGTTTGTTGAAAAACTCCAATCAAAGAATAATCACTTTAAATTTCTAAATAATTTTTATCTCTCAGGGGGAACTGCATTATCGTTGCAGATTGGACATCGTGAGTCCGAAGATCTTGATTTTTTTAATAAAAACCAATTTAATCCAGAGTTGCTTCAGCGTGAGTTACTGCCTTTAGGAAAACTTGAAGAAACTGAGCTTGCATCAGGAACTCTCAATACATTTGTCGATAACGTTAAATTGCAATTTCTAGAATATCCATACGAGATGATTAAACCAACTGTTCAGTGGGACAATATTGCTTTGAGCTCCATAGAAGACATAGCTTGCACAAAACTACAAACTATCGGCATGAGGGGTAGCAAAAAAGACTTTATTGATCTATATTTTTTACTTGATAAGTTTTTATTACCAGAGCTTTTTGAATTACTTGACCGAAAATACCTAGAAACTGATTACAGCAAAACACATATACTAAAATCACTTGTGTATTTTGAAGATGCTCAAATGCAACCTATGCCTAGAATGCATATGGATGTTTCGTGGTCTCAGGTAAAAGATAAGTTGAAAAAAGTAAGCAAGAGTTTTTCTTTTTATTAAGGTTGCTCCCCCGACAGGTTGTTACTCGAACTAAGAGGTGGGTGGAAAATTATTTACTAAACTCCCAACTTATAAGCCCTGTCTACCCCCACTGACCCTGTCAATTAGATTATCTCGTAAATTTTCAGCTATGATTGGATCAAGCCCTGGTAAGCGACCTTCTGATGCCTGACCACGGCTAACAGCTGAGTACCCAGCAGTTTGAATTTGTAGATCGCTTATACCTAGCATTCTTGCTAAAATTCCTCTGTTAATATCGATATTCTGTACCCTATCATATGGAATTGAAATATATCTCTTCCAAATTATTCCCTTTTCAATTTTAATGGCATTGTGAGTGAATTCGTATCGCCAGTTGTTATAACTCAGAACTGATAATAAATAGGATAATAAGCCATACAATAATACAAAGAAAATTAAGATAGTGGCAGAAAATAAAAGCTCAAATGAAAAAATTGAACTTAAAGAAATAAAAAAAGGTAAAGCGAAAAATACAATCATGGTTATTCCAGAAAGAAAGTACTGAATAAAAAAGGACCATATTACTTTGGGGTTAAGTTGTTGCATAGATCAAGTATATCAGAATTAATGAATTGATTCGAGTCTTATATCTTCAAGGCTTTCTCTGACTTTAGACTTATTGCTCAAATCTGAGAGGAAATAGATAAGTTAGGACTAGTAATTGAATAAAAAAGTTGAAAGTGTTTCATCAATAAGATTGGAATTATTTTTGGCTAAGTTGTTATCAAGATACACTGAAAATATTTTGTTTTCTCCTTCAACACAATATACGTTCCAATTACATTCACCCAAACAAGGCGTATCAATGTGAGCTACGTACCATGTTTTCTCCCCAATTTTCTGCGTCCATTGACCTAGCTTATTTTCCATTCCGCCATCACTGAATCTTTTCCCAAAATAACTTAAACAGGAATTTTCGTAAGTCTTAATCCCTTCAATTTCTCCAATTTTTTCATCATTTTTGTCATGGATTACACCATTAACCGGTAATTCTGAGCTCCAATCATTGGGTAGTTTTAATGTGAATTGTGATTTGGGAATATTACTTGTAGAAGGTGTAGCTACAACAGGTGATTCTTGAGTGGGATGTGTAGTATTTTCTATTGAATTAGTTGTTTTTACTCTTTTTTTTGTTTCTCGGAACAGTAAAATTCCATTTGACATGACCAATAAGAGTAACATCAGAAAGAAACCATATTTCCAATAATTAGGTTTTTTTTGCTCAAAAGAAGAATTATTTGGGATACGCTCTTTTGTGTCAAATGATTCTGTGAAATTACTATCATTATTCATGGTAGATCCCTAAATATAATTACTAATTGTATTTGAGACCCCCGATTGAACCGGGCAAGCGGTTTTCCCGCACACGGCTCTCCTAAACGATTTTTTACCAAGTATTGTATATTGCATATGTTAATTTTGGTTTTGGTAGCGGATGGGCTACCAAGTACTTATAATATTGTTCCCAATTCCAACTCCTCTTTTGACTTCTACGGTTCATCCATTT
>Ga0180007_10003491_pt1 | contig 17463 bp, 21 predicted proteins | sample MM_PC_MetaG_FD_121122 | JGI IMG/M metagenome (GOLD analysis project Ga0180007, IMG submission 121122) | Groundwater microbial communities from the Aspo Hard Rock Laboratory (HRL) deep subsurface site, Sweden - MM_PC_MetaG | ecosystem: Environmental > Aquatic > Deep subsurface > Groundwater... | reverse complement strand
CAATGACAAACAGTTTTTTGAGCTGTTTAATACCATCGGCAAGGCAGGCGGCTGTGCTGCAAGCCAGTGCGAAGCCATTGGTCGTCTTGTATCTCTGGCCTGGCGAAGCGGTTTACCGCCGGAACCCATTGTCAAACAGCTCATTGGTATCAGTTGCCATAAACCCGCAGGATTTGGCCAGAATAAGGTTGTCTCCTGTGCAGATGCCATTGCCCAGGCAATACGGCGACACCATGAAAAACATAACAATTGCTCTGCCGGGGCAATACCCGTTGAAAAGAGTATGTTCGGCGCCTGTCCTGAATGTGGCGGGGTCATTGAGCATGAGGGTGGCTGCTGTGTCTGTCATGCCTGTGGATTTTCCGAATGTGCATAGGGGAATCCGTGTTAAGCTGATGGTCACGTGGGAAACCAATAAGACGGATGAAATGACATAATTTATGTCATTTCATCCGTAATCATTCTTTGGAGAAAATCATGCACTCGATCTGTATATTTCTAGGCTCCAACCCCGGCGCTGACCCGGTTTATGCCCGGGCAACCACAAAAATGGGCAGAGAATTGGCCGCACATGGCCTCACCTGTGTATATGGCGGTTCTGATACGGGCCTCATGAAACTGCTTGCAGACAGTGTTCTGGATTCGGGCGGTAAGGTGATCGGAGTTACTGTCAAGGCGTTACGGGATAAAGAAATTTTTCATCCCGGGCTGACAGAACTTCACGTTGTATCCACCATGAACGAAAGAAAGTCGCTTATGGTGGAACTGTCTGACGGATTTGTGGCCCTTCCGGGCGGGGTCGGCACCTTTGAGGAGTTTTTTGAAATATATACCCTGTCGCTTTTGGGATTCCATTCCAAACCCTTCGGACTTGTCAATGTAAATAATTATTATGCCCCCCTTTTTGCCCTGCTGGACAATGCAGAGCAGGAAGGGTTCCTGAAATCTCCTCATAAGAATGTGATACTGCGGGCTGACAACCCTGCCGATATGGTGAAACTTATGGTTGGCAAATAAACCATATTGCATTACACTTGAAACGGATATAAAGCGGGTTGAAATTTGCTGCAGCAATCACCGTTGAAACTGATATCATGGAGAGGGGTGTGTCTATGGCTATTTTTGGAAAAAATGGATTTATCCGGAAACAGCAGGTTGCTTTTGCCAGGAAACTTCTTGTCTGGCAATATGAAAAATCCGGCACGGCGTTACCTGATGAAGCAGTTATATCTGCCCATGCAGACAAAGTTGTGGATGATGCCCATAGGATTGCAAAAAAAAGCGGCAACAATATACTGGAAATTTTGAAAGATCTGGTGAAGGATATCAAAAAATAATTGAGGAGAAGATGAAATGATACATGTAATTGCATCAATACACGTAAAGGAAGGACAATTATCCAATTTTATTGAAATTTTTAAATCCAATATTCCCAATGTTCTTGAAGAAAAGGGATGTATTGAGTATGTGCCGACCATTGATGTCCCTTCTGGCCTGCCTCCTCAGGAGTTGAACGACAATGTTGTCACCATAATCGAGAAATGGAACAGCCTAGAGGATTTAATGGCACACCTATCAGCACCCCATATGCTTGCATATAGACAAAAGACAAAGACGCTTGTTGAAAAAATGTCTGTCAAAGTGCTGGAAAAAGTATAGCCTCTGGATTCTGAATATCGCAATACAATTCAGGGACTCGGAAAAATATAAATCTCCAAAACAGGACGCAGATTAACGCAGATTTTTTGAATTACCAATCTGCGCCAATCTGCGTCCATAAAATATTGACAACCGTTAAGGCCTGCCAAAATTGGTGATATATTTATTTGCGGGTGCCTTAAGCAGCCGTAACTGATTTACGGCTGCTTAAAAAATGGTTAGACCACTTGAATGAAAACCGCCTGCTTTGCGCTGCAAACCGGGCATTTCTCCGGAGCCGCTCCCAACTCGATATAGCCGCAGACGGGACAAAGATAAAAATTGCTTTCGTCCAGGTCTAGACCATTTTTAACCGCTTCCAGGGCTTTGCTGTATATTTGAGCATGAACCGCTTCTGCCTCAACCGCAAATTTAAACATGATCTTGGCTTTATGGCCATCTGCAACAGCCTTATCAACCATGGGCGGATACATATGGGTAAATTCATGGGTTTCACCATTAATGGCAGACTCCAGGTTATCCGCCGTTGATGCGATCATATCCAGGGCCTTCAGATGTCCTTCAGCATGGATCCGCTCTGCTTCGGCAGTGGTTAAAAATAGCTTGGCAATATTCTTAAACCCCTCTTTTTCTGCTTTTTTTGCAAATGCTCTGTATTTTTGATTGGCCTGGCTTTCTCCGGCAAAGGCTTCTTTGAGATTATCATTGGTTGTTGCCATGGTTTCCTCCTGATATTGTTTAATAAAATGGTAATGAACCGGGTTTTTCAACTCTACTTTTATACTGCTTTTCTGATATAATAACAATCAAGTGTTGTTTTTACAAGGAGGGGTTGAACGATTGAAGTGGTACAGCAATATGACAATGCCTCTTGAAAATAAGGGGAAACGATTTACCCCCGGCTGTTTGCCCCCTGTCAAAACCATTGACAACCGCATTATAAACAGTTTAACACAAGCAAAGGGATTGACCGGTTAAACTGATTAAGAAATGACCGGTTAAAAGCGTATAGCCGCGATGTGCTGCGGATAAACCGCAGATGTTTGCAGCTTGACAGCCTGGACCCGTTTGAGAGCCACTGGATATCCTTAAGGAGAAGCGTATGACATGTAAACAGATTGCCGTTGCGGGAATTCAGATGCCGCAGGTCATGGGAAACCGACAAGCCAACATTTCTAAAGCAATGGAAATGATCACGGAAGCGCCCGGTCACGACATCTATGTTTTGCCGGAACTTTCAAGTTCAGGGTATGGCGTTGACGTGTTTGACGCACTTGAAAATCTGGCTGAAGAGGTTATGGGACCCAGTTTTAAAGCATTTTCCGATCTTGCAGCACTAAAAAAATGCTTCATCTGCTATAGCTTTCCAAAGCAACTGGGAGATGGCCAATATACCATTTCCACTTCTGTTGTGGACAGGAACGGAAATCTTGTGGCAAATTATGACAAATGGCATGTATGCAGTACGGGTGTGTGCTGCGAAAAAGATTATTTCTCTGCAGGCAAAAGCCCTCTTGCTGCTTTTGATATTGACGGCATACAGGTCGGATTGGCTATCTGCTATGATATTCGTTTCCCGGAAGTGGCACGCAAGCTCACCCTGGAGAAAAATATTTCATTATTGCTGCATCCGGGCGGCTGGCCCAGAGACGAGGGGTTCCATACCTGGCATACCTTTGTGAAGGTAAGGGCAATGGAGAATTCAATCTATATCATGAGTACAAACTGGGCAGGTCTGGATAATGGCGGCACGGCTTTTTGTCCGCCTTTTCTTGATGGTGCAAAACACACCCTGAAAAAACTTGACAACGCCCCGGGTGTGCTCAAAGGAATTGTTGACATCCGTTATCTTGAAGCGGTAAGGCGCACATATCCCTATCTGACGGATCGAAATATAGGAATTTAAACAATCAAGCCGGGATCCAACCATAAAGTCAAAACCGATTTCCAGGTGTTTGCCAAACCCATTGCAAATCGCTGCAACATGGCCTGCCAGTATTGCTATTATTCATCAAAAAAAGCGATTTTTGAATCTGCCCCGCGTATGCTGGATGATGTTCTTGAGACCTATATTTACCAGCATATTCAAGCCCACCCCGGGCCGGTTGTCCGCTTTTCATGGCATGGCGGCGAACCCACGCTTCTGGGAATTGATTTTTTTAAAACCGCCTTGGCATTTCAAAAAAAACATCAGCCTGCAGGCGTTCTGATTCAAAACGGCATACAGACAAATGGGATGCTCCTGGATGAAAAATGGTGCTGTTTTTTTAAAAAAGAGGGCTTTTCCGTTGGATTGAGCCTGGACGGTCCTGCACACCTTCATGACATCTACCGAACCACACGATCCGGAAAAAAAACCCATTCACGGGTAATGCAGGGCCAACAGCTGTTGCAGAAAAACCAGATCCCCTATGATATTTTGTGTGTGGTGCATCACCATAATGTGGACCACCCCCTTGATGTGTACGGGTTCTTTAAAAAAATCGGTGCTGTTTATATTGGTTTTCTTCCCGTGGTAAATTCTGATTCCATAGCAGACAGCGTTGATCCTGAACGATATGGCAGGTTTCTGTGCGCAGTCTTTGATGAATGGAAAGCACATGATATCGGCCGCATCAAAGTTCAGATATTTGAAGAGGCCTTAGCAGGCGCTCTGGGCCAGGATCATGCCCTTTGTATCTTTCGCAACGCCTGTGGCGACATCCCCGTGGTTGACATCAACGGGGATGTATATCCCTGCGATCATTTCGTACGACCCGGGTATAAACTGGGAAATATTTCCACAACCCATCTGGGACGGTTAATACAGTCGAACGCCATGAGAGCGTTTGGAAAGCAAAAAAAAGAAGGGCTTTCATCCCTGTGCAATGCCTGCGAAGTTCTATCCTTTTGCAATGGGGGATGCCCCAAGGACAGAATCGGGAAAGTATCCGGATCAAATCTGAAACTCAATCACCTGTGCCGCGGATACAAACAGTTTTTTAATCATTGTCTTCCCTTTGTTGAACAAATCAAAAGGCTTTCACTGATGCGGCCGCACCCGAAAAATCCCGTAAAAACAAACCGAAATGCCCTCTGCCCCTGTGGAAGCGGAAAAAAATTCAAACGGTGCTGTATGGCCGGATAAACCCTAAGATATCTCCTGATTTAGGTCTTTAATTTTTCCGAAAGAAATTCAATGGTTCGCTTCCAGGAAAGACCTGCCGCCTTGGGATCATAGCGCGAGATATTTGTATCATTGTGAAAGGCATGGTTTGCACCATCATACATATATAGCCTGTAATCAATACCAGCTGATTTCAGGGCGGCTTCATAATCCGGGATACCTTTGTTGATCCGCTCGTCAAGACCGGCATAATGAAGAAGAAGAGCGGTTTTTATTTTCGGGACATCTGCTGTGGCCGGCTGCATTCCGTAAACGGGCACACAGGCCTGAATATCCTGTGTTTTTACGGCCAACTGGTTGGCCATGCCGCCCCCCCAGCAAAAACCGATCACCCCGACTTTCCCCGTTGTTTTTGGATGGGTTTTTAAATACTGGACCGCAGCAATAAAATTCTGAACCGTGTGATCGCTATCCAGCGTTTTGATAAGGTCACGGGCTTCATCCGGGTCTGCGGGGGTACCACCCAGGACAGATAAGGCATCCGGTGCCAATGCCGTAAACCCCTCAAGCGCCATTCTCCGGGTGACATCTTCAATATGGGGGTTTAATCCCCGGTTCTCATGAATAACGATCACTCCAGGTTGCCTGCTGCTGCTTTTTTTTCTGGCAAAATACGCCCTGATATTCCCTGTTTTGCCGGGATAATCCAGGTAATCCGTATTTAAACGCGGATCATCCCGGGATATGGTTTCAGCATGGGCAAGACCATGCTCAAGCATGGGCAGAATAGCCAGGGCAGAAGCTGTTCCACCCGTGATAAGGGATAATTTTTTTAAAAACTCCCGACGATCCATTCCCGTCTCAATGTAATGGTCATGCAATTGAATAATTTTTTGATCCATTTGTTTTTCCTTTTGTTTGTGAAAAGGTGATGATTTCTCCGGATGTTTGTGATTTTCAAGTATATGTGATATTTCAGGTCCATGGCAAGCAAAAAAATGAATTGTACCGTTAGACGGGTATGGGAGCAGATGATGAAAATACGAAAACCAGGTCAAGAAATTCACAGCAAGGTATCAGCCCTGCTGAAAGCCGCTTTCCCCAAAAGCCAATACGAAACCACACTGGTGGAACAATTCCATGACAATGGCACGCCCATCCTTGAGTGGGTCTGTATCCATATCAACAAGGTCATTGCCTATATTGCATTCTCAAACGCTTACAATGGCGACCAGGTCTGCGGCCTTCACCTGGCGCCCCTTGCCGTGGCACCCCCGTTCCAGCGCCAGGGTGTGGGCTCGGAGCTGCTCAGATTTGCCCTGCGCCAGGAATCCATTAAAAAAAGCCCCCTTTTTGTTCTGGGCGATCCCAGGTTTTATCGGCGATTCGGGTTTGAACCCTGCACCCTGCCCATCTGTCCGTTTGACACGGACAACCGACACTTTTCAGCCCTTGGCAACACCACGACAACCCGGTTTACCGTCGGCTATGAACCTGAGTTTGGCCCAGCCGGAGCGCTAAAATAAAACGCATCATGGCAAAGAATAAACGTCACAAATATGAACGTGTTAAACATCTGCCCAATGTGGCTTTTTCCGTATTTGGACAGCCCGGGGCCTTTTGCACATACCCCTGGCACCAGGAGCGTTACAAAGGGTTGGAAATAATTCTCGAACTGGGGTGCGGCAAAGGAGAGGCTAGTCTTGCACTTGCCGCTGCCAATCCTTTCAAACTGCATGTGGGAATCGACTATAAAAGCCATCGTATCTGTGTGGGTGCAGAAAAAGCCCTGGAACAGGGCCTTGAAAATCTTTTTTTCCTTCGTGCGCGGATTGAGCGTATCAGGGAATTCTTTTCAGAACAGTCAATACACGAAATCTGGCTCACCTTTCCTGACCCGCATCTGAAACATCGGGAAATCAAATCCCGGTTGTCTGCCGCCCCATTTTTAGACCTGTATGCCAAACTGCTCGTCCCAAAAGGAATGGTGCATTTAAAAACTGACAATGACCTGTTCTTTAGATTTACTGGGGATTGCGTCAAAAATTGGGGCGGACGCGTGGTCGAAACGCAGGAGAATATTCACAGGGGCGATGGCAGCGGATCTGTCGGCAGTGACAGTGTTTCCTGTTTTGAGAACAAGGCCCTGTCAAAGGGGTTGACCATCAAATACATGGCGTTCACGCTCAACTGACAAAATGATCCCTGGTGTGACAGATACAAGATCTTTGGAATCAAAAATTCTGGTTGCCTTAAACTGCTTTCCATTATATCCTGATCTGAATTAAATTATCAGAATTATTATAATTATTTTTATCTTTTTTTATGATGTGGAAAGTATTCTGATGAATGCACAACCTGACGAATCAAGAACTTGAAAAAAACAACACCTGACTTTAACAGCGGGCAATCAAGATGCATCAAAACCCAAAACTGCATTTGTTTATTGTATGCTCAGCCCTGGCGGTTTTCATTACCCTGGCCGGTTGTCTCAATACTAACGAATATAACTGTGCTGACACTCTCGGTTGCGTAACCATTGCTCCGGGCGAACCCATAGATATTGGAGTGCTTCAGGTATTGAGCGGCGATCTGAAGAACCAAGGGATAATGCAGGTTCGTGGCGTGGAGATGTGCCTTGCTGCAAAAAATAACCGATTATTGGGCCATCCTGTTCAGCTGTAGGTTATGGATTCCGGATGTTCGGCTGAAGCAGGAATCAATGCAGCCTTATCAATGACGACAAACACACAAATCGTCGGCATCATCGGCACTTATTGCTCAGGATCAGCTACCGCTGGATGATCTATCTGCCGGATTAGAAAAATTCAATTCAAACTCTGTCTATCAATATCAATGAAGAACCTGCTGACTGATAAAATATCTGCTTTTAGATTTTCGGAGATGCTATGATCGGGAAAATACGGCTGTTTTGGAGAACTCTCGGCATTACCAAAAAACTTATTTATACGCTCAGTTCGTTGATGCTGATTCTGCTTTTGATTTTCTTTATGGTGTATTTTCTTTTAAATCACTTTCAGAGAGAAATAGGAAAAAGCGTGTTCAACAGTCAGCAAATCAATAGTATGGTCCTTTTGATGAGCGAGAAACTGGATGCGTCTCAGAGGAAGGAAAAAGAATTCTTTCTTCACTGTAAAACCATTGGCTTTACGCAGGCATACAATGACTATGTAAAGCCAGCATATGATCTTGTATCACAGGTTGACGCAATCACACCAGAACTAAAAAGGCTCTTTAAACAAGGCCAGTTCTGGCAGGATAGTGATATTAACTTAAAACTATTGTTCATGGCACAAAATCGGCACAGGACCACATTAAATGAAGCCACTGCATTGTTTCCAAATTGATCCGAAATTAAATTTACCATCCAAAGACTATTGCTGTCTGGAAATTAAAGATACTGGCACAGGCATTGCGCCTGAAACGATTAAACATATTTTTGAACCCTACTTTACCACAAAGGAATTGGGGAAAGGATCAGGAATAGGACTATCTGTTGTTCATGGGATCGTGAAAAATTATAAGGGTGCCATCACTGTTGAAAGCGAATTGAATAAAGGGACTGTCTTTTATATTTACCTTCCATTAATCTCCCATACCATAAAATCAGAGAACACGATGATCGATATAGAAAAGAAATTGCTGCTAAACAATGAGCAATACCCGTTCCGATTCATAGGTCACCTGTTTTGCTGATATGGGATCTTTGAATCGGATCCGTCTGGCAAGAAGCTGGAGAGGGGCGGCAAACCTTTTTTGGTGTTCCGGCAGGAGCTCAGGATAATACGGATCGTTAAGGATGGGAAATCCCAATCCGCTGAGATGCAGCCGCAGCTGATGCTTTTTGCCCGTTATCGGGCATACTTGAAAAAGCGCTCTATTTTCCCATGACCGTACAAGGACTATTTTTGAAATGGCATTGGACTTCCCCGGGGCAATTTTCATCCTGAACCACGGGTCTCCCCTGATGATCCTGTTTTCCACGGTCCATATGCGTTTCTCCGAAGCGCAGGGATATTTTGTAACCGCGTCATAGGTTTTTTCAACCTCCCCTTTCATAAACAATTCCTGGTACCGACCCCGGGTTTTTTTGTTCATTGAGAACAGAACAAGTCCTGCCGTTTCCCGGTCGATCCTGTTGATGGGTGAAAGATCATTGTTCTGGGTTCTTTTTTTTAAGCGGTGAAGCAGACACTCGTTCACATAAGGTCCGCCAGGGGTTACGGGAAGAAAGTGGGGTTTACAGGCCACGAGCAGTTCGTCATTGCTGAAAAGGATTCGTTCCGTAAAGGGAATGACGGCTTCTGCTTCCATTTCTCTGAAATAATGGAGCCTTTTCAAGGGCATGTAAGGGGTGTCCTGAGATACTGGATCTCCTTTTTCCGTCAGGATTTTTCCTGCATCGATCCTGGCTTCCCAGATTTCCCTGCCAATGTAAGGGAACCGGGTTGTTAAAAAATCCAGAACACACGGATATGGCTTTTCACGCTTCGGCATAACAACGGTGGACTGATATTCAGAAATAATCATGTTGGAAATCCTTATTTTCGCTCATTCAGAAACTATAACAAAATCCAGATCTTGTCACAACCCGATAATGTGACCCCCTGCGACAACCCAATTTTGATAATCACCATGGTTAAAAAATTCCCCTGTAAAAAAAATAATATTAAACCGGACTTTCTTATCGACTCTTTGGTTCATTTTTAATTGTTTTGTTATGGCTTTTTCAGGATCAGCCGTCAGCCCCAACACAGTATATATTTTCTGTTGATCAGGTTCAGGCCATGTGCTTTTCTGATATAGACCACCTCACCGTTTTTGCATTGCATGGTTGTTGTGGCACGTGGCTCAGAAATTTTCTTAAATCATCCCGGCTTGCAATAAAATGAAAAAGCCTGTCAAATAATACCATTAGAGTTCGGTAAAATTAAATTGTAACCTTTTTTGATCTTTTGCAATATTTTATATATAATAACTATTACGCTTATGCGACATAATTAACAAATCAAGGCCAATAGGAGAACCAATGGATTGTTCAATTTTATTAGTAGATGACTCAAAGGTCACAAGAAAGATAATCAAGAAAATTTTAAATGAACTGTTGAAAGAAAAGATTTCTTCTTTTACTGAAGCAGGAAATGGAGTGGAAGCATTAAATCTTTGCCGGCAAAACAATTTCGATTTGATGTTTTTAGACCTTACAATGCCTGAAATGACAGGATATGAATTTCTTGAGGCCCTTATGGAAGAAGGGATTAAAAGCAATATAATTGTTTTATCTGCAGATATCCAACCCGAAGCAGAAAGCAGGGTGAAAAAACTCGGTGCAAGAGAGTTTCTTCAAAAACCGATTGATAAAAAAGAAGCTATCAATGCTTTAAAAAGGATGAGTATACTATGATAGTATCACACTATTCAGAAGATGAATATGATTACCTGAAAGAAATTTTCAATATTGCCATGGGCAAAGCAGCCTCTGATCTAGCGGTTCTACTAAAATCATTTGTAGATCTTAAGGTGCCGGATATTGAAATCGTAGCCGCAGAAAATGTTGTGGATAAAATCTTAAAGGGAAGTGTTTTTAAAGAGACAGAAATCATCACTGCTTTCAAGCAAAGCTTTCATAATTCAGCATCCCTTAACGGGGTGGCTGTTGTTATCTTTGACAATAAAACAAAACAAAGTCTTTCTGATATACTTGGCATCGGTGATACTGATTCTTTGGAAGAAATAGATTCCATGCTTGAATTATCGAATATGCTTATCGGAGCTTGCATGAACAGCGTTTCCAAACAGTTATTTACAGATGAAATGACGTTTTATCCACCATCAATGATTTGTGAAAGACAAGAACTTCAAAAAATGGCATATGACGTCTTTCAACGCAGTAAACTTGAATGGGAATACACCCTTCTTGCAAAAATCACTTTCAAGTTAAAAGATAAAAAATTTCTTTGTGACCTTATCATTTCTATGTCAGAAGAGGCCATAAACAACCTGCATGAATCGATTTCTAAAATACTATCTGAGAATATCTGATGTTTGTTGATAATATTAATCTATATGCCAGTGTGTTAGATACAATCAATAACGGTGTCATAATCCTTGAAGAAGACTACCGCATTGTTTTCTGGAATAAATTCATGGCAAAACACAGTGGGTACTCTTTGGAAAATGTATTTGGGAAAAATATTTTTAGCGTATTCTCAGATCTACCTGAAACCTGGATGAAACTTAAAATTAGAAGTATAAAATTAATTAAAAATTTTTCCTTTATTTCTTGGAAACAACGCCCATATCTTTTCAAATTTAAGCATAACAACCATTCTTCAGGTATAATCGGTTCATATATGAATCAGGACTGTACATTCATTCCAATCAATGACCGGTCCACCGGTAAATTTTATATATGCATTATCATTCAAGACATGACAGATTCTGCCTCAATGCAAATAAAATTAATAGAAATGCAGGATATTAACAAATCCCTTGAAGCGATATCCAGCGTGGATGCGTTGACATCAATCTATAACAGAGGGTTTATTGAAAAAAAACTGGATAAACAATTCAACCTCTGCATTGAAGGAAAAGAAAACCTCTGCACCGCCATATTTGATATTGATCATTTCAAATTGGTAAATGATACATATGGACATCTTGCAGGAGATGAGGTGTTAAAGAATGTTTCTTCCACCATCCTTGCAATTCTCCCCAAACACATTCACATTGGAAGGTATGGTGGGGAGGAGTTTCTTTTGATTTTTCCCAATACAGATAAAAAAGAAGCCTTTGGCCTATCAGAGGAAATAAGGCTTTCCATGGAAAATCTTGTAACTGAGTTTAAAGAAAAAAAGATCAAAATAACCATCAGTGTCGGATTATCCTATTTTAAAAGGACTCAAAAGAACTATCTTCAAATGATTCATGAAGCAGATATTGCGCTCTACGAGTCAAAGAAAAATGGACGAAATCGTTTAACAATTTTTGGAGCAAATCACCCCTGATTAAAATAATGAGTGTAGTCTGATCTCACGCTGGAGAATATCCCCGGGGTTTTTTGTTCATTTAAAAGTCATCTGGACCAGAGAAGAGGATATGCAGCATGATTATTACCGACCCGCCACCTATAATGTTTTAAAGGCTGTTTTAAACCCCCATGCCCTGGCGGGCACAACAAATCATGAAAGAATTCGGAATATTGGCCGGTTCTTTCATATAAAAAAAGCCTGACCCCCCGGATAGACGGCATAAGTCCAAAAGTTGAGTTAAATCACATGCAAACGGGGAGGCGGTTTGCAAATCAATCAAAAAAATAACTTGAAATGAATTCTTGGATAGATCATATTACGACTAATTTTTCAGCAAGAAGTGTTTGCAAACCGACCAAGGGTTTCTGTGATGAAATCAGTTCCGCTTATTTATTTTTTTTAAACAGGAGGTTTTTTTTGTTAAATAAAGAGGCTAGACAAATAACCATGGTGATGGTTCTGGGTTTTGCAGTTATGGTTCTTCTAAGTGGCTGTTTTGCCACATCCACGCCCAGGACAGCACCGCCCATGACTAAACAACGCTCCGGTGATGTTCCTACTGCAGCCATGCTCCCCATTATCAATTCTTATGAACAAACAACTGCCGATTTTGTGACTCAATATCTGGAAGCCTGCCTTAAAGACAGAAATGTGTTTAAATTTGTTCCAAAGACAAACATAGACAAAGCTGTTACCGAAAGTGGATTCAACCTATCCAAAATTTTTGGTTTGAGCGCATCGGAATATGCAGCCCTTGCAAAGACACTTGGGGTGGATTATGTGATCCACGGTGTCATGGTCGTTAAAAAGACTCTGCAATTTACCGGCTGGCGAAAGGATGTGGATCTTGCCATAAAGATATATGATGGAAAAACCGGCAGCAAGGTTGATTCCTGGAGGTCCATGACGGATTTTGTCTGGACAAAAGGCGGGGCGGAATTAGATGCTCAGAAGATGGCAGAGTCTGCTGCCAACCATACCTGCAGCAAAATGATTCAGAGAAATTACTAAATCTGACGGCGGAACCTGTCAGTTTTAAAAGCGCTTTATCCATATTTGACAGGGTTAGTTCGTCGGATAGACGAACTAACCCTGTCAGTGACGGAACAATGCCGATCCGGGCTCGAAAAAATAATTCCAGGGTTCTCAACAAAGCTCAGCCTACTCTCCAAGTAAATTTAATATCATTTTTGATTAATTTGATTCTGGTGATTTTCCAATTGAGGGTGTTAAATTTGTAACGGGGATTCAACAGAAAAAGGACGTCACCTGATGCCATACACAACATTTGAAAATAACTCTATAATTGCCTGGATCACCTTCATATCCGCGTACGCTTTAACGGCTCTAAGTCTTTGTTCGCCTGCAATCAGCTGAATCTACCATATTGGTTTCCGGTTGCAGCAATTGGAATTGTAACACGAAGGTTTACATTTACCATAATATCAGGGTAGTATCAATTCTGGCATCCATGGAATGCAGATGAAAAAGCCCTTGAATGAATAAGATGAGATGAATGGCCAAAAGGAGATCAGATGCGACTTATTCGTAAACTCATGTTGGATGGTGTTTTGATGATTGTGGCAGAAAGTCATTGGGATGGGACAAAACCATGAACGGAAAACAACGAATCATCACGGCCCTTGATGTAAAAGAACCCGATTGCGTGCCCCTGTATATCCACGGCATTAACGAGGCCCCCATTATCGGAATCGGAAAACACTTGACGGACGGCCTTCCTGAACCTCAGGATTTCAGGCTCATGAATGTGAATGACCAACTCAAGCTGGTTGATACCCTTTTTATGATCCATGAGAAATTTGACATTGACGGGATGACCACATTTGAAATCGGCCATGAGACAAGAGTGGATGATCTCCATGTCAAAGATGGATTCGGCGTGGTCTATAAACTGTCGGAACACGGTATTCCCGTTCCCGTGGGCCACCCTGTAAAAACCATTGATGAATTAAAAACATTCACGCCCCCTGTCCCCGGAGTTGCAGACCTGGGACTTCTTCATCTTGCCGTTGACCGGTTTAAGGGACAGAAAGCCACCTTCTGGCTCATGCGGGGAATTTTTGTCCGCTCCTGGCGATTGATCGGCATGACCAATCTCATGATGAATATGATTGACAACCCTGACTTTGTCCATGCCATTGCCCAGATGATGCTGGAGTTCAATCTTGCCCAGCTTGACCTGCTGGCAGATGCCGGTCTGGATGTCCTGGTCATAGAAGATGATATTGCATCAACCCGGATGCCCCTGATTTCTCCTGAGCATTTTAAAACATTTGTAAATCACTATAATCGGCAGATCGTTGACAAAGCCCACAAAAAAGGTCTGAAAGTGGTCCTGCACTCTGACGGCAACCTCTGGCCCCTTATGGACACCCTTATGGAGACGGGCTATGACGGGATCAATCCTTTAGAGCCCCAGGCCGGCATGACATTAAAAAAGGTGAAAGCTTACTGCGGCGATAAAATGTGTCTTCTGGGCAACATTGACTGCGTGGATCTTCTGCCGGATGGCACACGGGATGAAGTTGAACAAGCCGTTATACAGGCCATTGACGACGGGGCAACGGGCGGCGGCCTGATTATCTGTTCTTCAAATTCCCTGCATCCGGGTGTTAATCCGGATAATTGCATTGCCATGTTTGAGGCTGTGCGCAAACACGGCCGCTATAAAAAGGGGTTAAATAATGACTAAAAAACAATCCCGGACGATTTTCTGGCTGCTGTTCGGGCTTTACATGTTTGATTACATGGACCGCATGATTATTGTGTCCATTTTTCCCTTTCTGCAGAAGGATATGGGTCTGACCGATGCCCAGTGCGGTCTTCTCATGTCCAGTGTATACTGGTCGATCCTGATTTTTTCTTTTCCCGTGTCCATCCTTGTTGATCGCTGGAGTCGCACCAAAAGCGTTTCCATCATGGCAGCTTTCTGGAGCATGGCCACTTTAGCCTGCGCCTTCACAAAAACATTTGTACAGCTGTTGATTGCCAGAACTGCCATTGGCATTGGAGAAGCAGGATATGCGCCTGGCGGAACAGCCATGCTCTCTGCCAATTTTCCAAAGGAAAAAAGAGCCAGAATACTTGGGCTGTGGAATGCATCCATTCCCCTTGGCAGTTCCATTGGTATAGGCCTGGGCGGATTTGTCGCCCACAACTTTGGCTGGCGACATGCCTTCGGACTTGTGGCGCTTCCCGGCCTGATTCTTGCCATCCTGTTTTATTTTGTCAAAGACTATAAAACCATACGGCTGACGAAAAAAGAAAACACCGGCAAAGAAACCAAAATGCAGTTCATTGATATGGCACGGCAATTTACCCATAATAAGACCCTGGTTTGCAACAACCTGGCCTTTGCCTTGAATGTTTTTATCACCACCTCACTGCTGACCTGGCTACCCACCTATTTTCACCGGTTTAACGATCTTGCCATGGACAAGGCCAGCATGAAAGCCGGCTCCATCATGGTTCTTGCCATCATTGGCGCCCCTTTGGGCGGTTATCTGTCAGATCTGTGGTCCAAGAAAAGAGAAAACGGCCGGCTTTTGTTTCCAGCCCTGTCATCCATTCTGACGGGAATCCTGCTGTTTATCGCCTTTGCTTTTTTAAAGGGAAGTGCACAATATATTGTCCTGCTTTTCATCGGGATAACTGCTGTGGCCTTTGTTCCGTCCGGCGTGGCCGTGACCCAGGATGTGGTGCACCCCGGGCTGTGTGCCGTCTCTTTAAGCCTGAATATTATCATCCAGCACCTGTTGGGTTCAAGCCTTGCACCCATTGTCATCGGGCAGCTTTCCGACACCCATGGCCTTGATAAGGCCTTGACAATCCTTCCTGTATTTGCTTTCTGTGCCGGAATCTTATTTTTTATGGGGTCATTTTATTATAAAAATGACCTTTATACCGGATATTCAGCATTCCAGGATACGGATTTTCCTGAACAGCCGGCCGGTTTCAATTGAAACCGTGTATAGACGCTAATCTATCTTTGGTGCATTGATAAATAAACAAGAAAACAAAAAAAGAGGAGATGATGATGAAACATCAAAATGGAACCTTTAAAGGTGCCCGGGATGCTGATATGTATTATCAATACTGGCTGCCGGATACGGAACCCAAAGCCATTCTTCTGGTCGCCCATGGACTGGCTGAACACAGCGGACGATATATGAATCTTGTCAACCTTCTTGTGCCATCAGGATATGCTGTCTATGGAATCGATCACATGGGACATGGAAAATCTGATGGCAAAAGGGTGTTCGTGGAAAGATTCCAGGATTACACAACCCCCCTTAAGACCTATTTTGACATGATCCGGGCATGGCAGCCCAAACGACCGATATTTCTCATCGGGCACAGCATGGGCGGATTGATTGGCAGCGCATACCTGCTTAAACATCAGGAAGACCTGGCCGGCGCTGTTCTTTCAGCGCCAAGTATCAAGGTGCCTGACAATATCTCGCCCATCACCATTTTGATCGGGAAGATGCTTTCAATCATCATGCCCAGGGCTGGATTAATTAAACTGGACCCGGACGGAGTAAGCCGGGACCCGGCAGTGGTAGAAGCCTATGTCAATGATCCGTTGGTGTATACGGGAAAAGCCACGGCAAGGCTTGGCGCGGAAATCATCAAAACCATGCAGGAGGTAACAAAACAGGCCGCACAGATCACCTTGCCCATACTGATTGCCCAGGGAAGTGCTGACCGACTGGTTGATCCGGCCGGTGCCCAATTGCTTTACGATTCCATCAGCTCAACGGATAAAACCATAAAAATGTATTCCGGTCTTTACCATGAAATCTTTAATGAACCAGAACATGAGCAGGTATTGAATGATGTTAAAACATGGATAGAAGCTCATGTTGGTTCAGTATAGAGCACAAGAGCACACTGGCCGGCATCCCGCAAAATGAAATCCAACCATATCACAACCCATTGGTTAGAACCATTTGCTGGAAATAGGATTTTTCAGAGCCTGAGAAAAACATACTGGTTCTAGCAGGCCCTGGTTCCGGAAAAACAAAAACCATTGTGCATCGGTGCGCCTGGCTCATCAAGGCCAAATCCGTTGACCCGTCTTCGATTCTGGTCTTGTGCTTTAATCATCAGGCCATGCTGGAACTTCGAAAACGAATCAAAGAACTTGCAGGACACAGTGCTGATTTTGTCACGGCAATGACCTATCACGGGTTTGCCATGCGCCTTGCGGGCAGGTCATTTATGGAAAAACCCTACCGCTCCGGCGAGGATGGGTTGAATTTTGACACCATCATTGATGAAGCCATTGATATATTAACCGGGGATAAAGAGATTGCCGGCATTGACCCTTCCGAGGCAAGGGAATCTCACCTTGCCGGATTCCGGTATATTCTCGTGGATGAATACCAGGATATTGATGAACGGCAGTACAGGTTTATTTCAGCGTTGACAGGCAGGCTTGAACAGGACAGTGAGACAAGAATTTCCATCATGGCAGTGGGGGATGATGACCAGAGCATTCAATGTCATTAACTTAACGGATTGGTTGATATCCATAATGGAAACGTCCACTCCGATTATTAAAATTTCTTGGAAATTTTCGTCCTGGTCTTATCGGTTCAATTGTTTTTACAATAATAGCTT
>Ga0180007_10003490_pt1 | contig 17463 bp, 12 predicted proteins | sample MM_PC_MetaG_FD_121122 | JGI IMG/M metagenome (GOLD analysis project Ga0180007, IMG submission 121122) | Groundwater microbial communities from the Aspo Hard Rock Laboratory (HRL) deep subsurface site, Sweden - MM_PC_MetaG | ecosystem: Environmental > Aquatic > Deep subsurface > Groundwater... | reverse complement strand
TACCGGAGAAACGTCAAAACCTTTCCCGAGCGGACCCAGCATGTCAAGAGATCCGCCGGGAGAGCGCAAGGACAGCAGTTTTGTACCGGCACCGACAACCTTGTATAACAGTGATATTTCTTCGCCGCGTATTTTGTGTATTCCCAGCGGGATCCGGAGCAACGGGTCTGTCGTGTCATCGGCGGCTTTGATATTCACGAATTGCCCGGCCCGGCTTTTCTTCCCCATCCAGCGGGACTTTATATCCATCGTAAATATCCCGGGAGCTATTTCCCGGTTGCGCAGTATTGTCCCTTTTGTGATCTTTTTCGCCGCCTTCACTTTATCTCGCCCTCCCTGAGAACTATTTTCCCGCCCGAAATAACATCGGTAACCTGCGCTTTTAGCTTTCGTCCGAAAAACGGCGAATTCTGAGATCGTGATTCCGAACTTTCTTTGCTATAGACCCATCCCCTGCCGGGATCTATGATCGTCACATCCGCGCGGGAGGCTTCTTTCAATGTGCCTCCCGGCACTCTTAAAATTTTTCGAGGGTTCACCGCGAGTTTTTCGACCAGGGCCTTCCAATCCAGGTATCCCTCGTCTATCAACGCCGCCGAAAGCGCGAGCGCTGTTTCCAGGCCTATCATCCCGAACGGCGCGTGATCGAACTCTTGCTCCTTTTCATTCACCAAATGGGGGGCATGATCTGTCGCTATAACGTCTATGGTGCCGTCCCGCAACCCTTCTTTTAACGCCTTGATGTCGGAAATAGAGCGTAGCGGAGGGTTGACTTTCAAATTTGTATCATAGTTTTTCAGGTCCTCATCTTTAAGCGTTATGTGATGCGGAGTCACCTCTGCCGTCACGGGAATCCCTTTTTTCTTTGCCTGTCGGATTACGTCCACGCTCTCCGCTGTTGATACATGCGCGATGTGCAGCCGTGCGCCGGTAAGCGCGGCCAACCGTACATCCCTCTCCACTATCACCGTTTCCGCCGCGGCCGGGATAGGCGCAAGACCCAGAACTGTGGACCAATATCCCTCGTGCATAACTCCGTCTCCGGCTATCTTCTTGTCTTCGCAATGAGAAATAACCAAAAGGTCTATCATCGAAGCATATTCGAGAGCTCGCCGCATAAGACCCGCGTCTTCCACGGAATCTCCATCATCAGAAACAGCCGGCACCCCGGCCTCTTTTAATTCTGTCATCTCGGAAAGAGCCTTTCCGTTCCTTCCCCGGGTTATCGTACCGATCGGCCACACTTCCGCGATTCCGTTTTCTTCGGCTTTTTCTTTGAGGAATTTCACCTGGGCTTGATTGTCGCAGGGAGGATCCGTGTTCGGCATAGGGCATACCGCCGTAAAACCTCCTTTGATCGCGGCTCTTAACCCGGTTCTAACGGTTTCTTTATCCTCGCGTCCCGGCTCCCTGAGATGTGTATGCATGTCTATCAGCCCCGGGACAACCATCTTCCCGGTTGCGTCGATGGTCTCGTCTGCCTTTTCTTTGATCGAGGCGGCTATTTTTATGATCTTTCCGTCTTTGATCAAAAGATCCATTTTTTTGTCTATCCCGGCAACAGGATCTATTACTCTGCCATTTTGTATAAGAATCTTCATTATCACTCCACTTCCATGCTGTTTTTCTTCATTTTTAGGGATTTTGTAATTACTTCCTTCTTTCATATATTCAAATCGTTCCCATTGCCCCGTCACCCTTCACCGGGATGCCCCTTGACTTGTGTCGTGTGCTCTTGTGTCTTGTGCCATGTGCCTCTATCCTTTCAATCTGTGGACTATCGACTGCGGACTGTGGACTATTTCGCCTCGTGCCTCTCGCCTATTCACCATTCTATTTCGACACGCTCAACAAGAAAAGTACGGCCATCCTGACCGCGACACCGTTTTTCACCTGATCAAGTATGACCGAATATTCCCCATCGGCGGCATCTTGACTAAGTTCGACTCCTCTATTTATAGGCCCCGGGTGCATTATTAACACGTCTTTTTTCGCGTGTTTCGCCAGGCGCTCTTTGTCTATTCCGAAACACTTTACATATTCCCTTGTGCCGGGAAACAGCGGTGTTTCTTGTCTTTCCAGCTGTATCCTGAGGACATTCAAAACATCGGCTCCCTTGATGGCTGCGCCGATGTCATAGACGACCCGCACTCCCATTTCTTCCATTCGGGCGGGCATCATTGTTTTCGGACCCGAGACTGTTACATTAGCGCCGAGTTTTTTCAGCGCCCATATATTGCTTCTGGCAACCCGCGAGTGGGCAATATCCCCGATAATGCTCACATTAAGCCCTTCTATCCTGCCGAGGTGCTTGCGCATTGTAAACACATCAAGAAGTGCTTGCGTGGGGTGTTCATGCGCCCCGTCACCGGCGTTCACGATCGCCGCTTTGGTGCATCCGGACAGGAACTTTGGCACCCCGGCGCTGGAGTGCCTGATTATCACCATGTCGATCTTCATTGCTTCTATGTTGCGGACCGTATCTTTGAGTGTTTCTCCTTTTTGGAAGCTGGAAGCAGCCATGGCAATGTTAACCGTATCCGCGCTAAGGCGCTTTGCTGCAAGCTCAAATGACGTCCGCGTCCGTGTGGATGGTTCACAAAACAGATTTACTATCGTCTTTCCCCGGAGAGCCGGCACCTTGGGAATGGCCCTTTCTATGATCTCTCTAAAACCTTCCGCCTGGTCAAGGATCAATAAAATTTCTTCTTTCGTCAGATCTTCGATCCCCAAAAGATGCTTCTTTGTCCATTGCGCGCGGGCCGCGCTTGTTTTAGATCTTCTTTTCATTAGTGACCACTACCTCCTCGACTCCATCCGTCTCTTCAAGGCGAACTTCCACACATTCTTTGGTGGAAGTGGGGACATTTTTTCCTATATAATCCGGTCTGATGGGCAATTCCCGGTGCCCCCGGTCTACAAGAACCGCCAGTTGTATTTGTGCCGGCCGGCCGAAGTCTATCAGCTCGTCGAGTGCGCATCTGACGGTGCGTCCCGTAAAAAGAACGTCATCTACAAGAACGATGTGTTTTCCGGTTATATCAAACTCTATTTCTGTCCCATGCACGACCGGCTGTTCCGCGATCTCCGTAAGGTCATCCCTGTAAAGAGTGATATCGATCGCCCCTACGGGTATTTCCGTTTTTTTGATCGTTCCGAGATCCTTTGCCACTCTCTCCGCAAGAAAGGCTCCCCGTGACTTTATTCCTATGACAGCGACCTCTTCAGGACCCCGGTTTTGTTCAGCTATTTCATGGGCAATTCGCTTCAGGACTCTTTTTATACCGTCTTTGTCTAATACCCGGGCGTTATTTTTGTCACCCACTTTTTTCCCCCTTTTTGCCGCGTCTTGCGCCCTGCCGGGCGCGCATAAAAAAAACCTCCCTGTCCATGAGACAAGCAGGCTCTTCGTTCCGCGCGTACTCCTTCATCTTTCTCCTTTCCGGCCTCACAGAACCGCTTTAAAGGGTTTCTATATCCTCTCTCAACTTCTTCGCTCCACCATTATCTACATTTTACAGAAAAATGTCAAGGCGTTTTTCACCGGCGTTTTTTTCACCGGCGGCGGGTCAACTAAAATATTCAGCATGTCTACTCTTGAATTATGCCGCTGTCAAAACCGCCCATGCCTCTTTTATGGCTCGTTCGAGTTCAGGTGTCAGCGGAGCAGGTACAGGCGGGATCTTGCTTATAGATGATAAATTGCCTTTACTAATGGCTTCAAACCAGTCGTTGAGGATCTTGGATAGAGAGAACATGCTCGTGCCTTGTTCAGGCCCGACAAGAACACGAACCGAGATGTTTTCTCGTGATAGTTCTTGTTTAAATTCTCTTTCAATTTCAGCTTGTAGTCTATCCGCGTCATCTTCGGTTTTCACGGCGTCTGTCGCTATGGCCATATATTCACCATCGGTTAGCGCGCCTGAGAAGAAATCTTTCACTATCGCGACTCTATCCTTAGCATTAGAGATATCATAACCGAACCGCCCTGCTGTTTCCTGCATTTGTCTTTCAGTTATCCTGGATACGTTGAATTTCTCGGGCAGGTTTAATGCTTCCCTGACTGGCAGATTTAACGCCTTCCTGATATCGTCTCTATTGAGGCCATCGATAAGATCGACATCTTCATCAGTAACTCCTGTTACGACCAGTTCAAACTCAATATTCTCTGAACCTTTAACTTTTTGTTTTAATAGGCCCGTTGTATTCAATGCATGGGTTATATCCGGGGAGTTTTTAAGTACATTAATCGGTACACAAAACCGGAACTTTGTAACTTCCATAAGGTCTTGACTTGTCCCGCGCAACCCGCTGATATGAGAATTCAGCTGGCTGACTTTTCTGGCTTCTCCATTAAGTGCGCTAAATGCTTCTCGAACCTGTGCAGTTTTATAAACAGTCTCTTCTCCCACCGGCAATTTTATCGTAAACGTTGTTCCTTCGTCGCCTTTGCTTTTTATTTCGATTGCACCTCCGTGAAGCCGGATGATATGCCTGATCCAGGGCAATCCTAATCCAGTACTCGCCCTTGTCGACCAGCCAATATCGTAGATTCTTTCCCGTGACGGGTCAATGCTGCTCGGTTTAAGACCTTCTTCGGGTATTCCCGGTCCGTTATCTATTACTTGTATCCTCACATACGTATCTTCGGGATTATATTCCAGCTTGATGTTTACCTTTTCCGCGCCCGATGCGTAAGCATTTCTAATTAGATTTGCAACAGCGCTTTCTAACAGTTGAGGATTAGCCGGAATATTCAGTTGCAAAAGACCGCTCGGGTCAATTTTTACAGAAGTTCCGCGTTTTTTTACAAGAGCGATAATGTCTACCTCTCCTTTTATATCTTCTACCTTTCCATTAGCAAAGGTAACTAGGCTGCCGAGGAAATCTATTGCTTTTTGAAAATAGTAATCTACTGCTTCCGGAAAAGGCCTTAAATCATCTTTGCTTGATGCCCTCAGTAACTCTTTAAAACTTGGAATTTCATTAAATTCGGCCGCGTACTTATTGCAAATCCTGTTAAATTCGTCTTTACAATCCGCGAATTCTTTCTTAATCTCCTCCAGGCTCTTCCTCCAATCCTTGACACTACCGGTATGGTATTTAACTCTGTGGTGTAAAGCTTTTATCCTTCGGAATGGATTTCCCGTTTTATCGTAAAAACTTTCTAAACTCCGGATAATTTCCTTATCTAAGCCTTTCTTCTTTGATCGACCAATAAAATAGCCTATCAAGGTAAAAGGATATTCAAACTCTGCTCTTATATCAAACAATTCATCTTTATGATGCATTATTCTTATTGCCAGCAGCACCCGTTCGTATTCAGGGACGAGGTTGTAAAGTTTTGTCCTTATCCTCAGTTCACCGGATAAATCACGGACACGGTTAATTATCTCTTCATCATTACTCATCATCAGTTCAGATAAGACGAAGAGCGCTGCGGCCTCTTCATCAGCAAGAAATTCTTTTGCCAGAGAAATAGCATCTTCCGGCTTATTGTTTTTTATTAAGTAGTATAGATCGGATTTTTTCCGGTTAGTTTCGCGCTGAGAATAATACTTATCCCCTTTTTGCCCACCGACAGCTTTCGGAAGGGTTAAACCGCCTATCAGATCAGCCAAATCATTTAAGTGTGATGAATCTACACCTTTTACCCTGTGTTTTAATAAATACTCCTCCGTCTCAAACAGCATCTGCCAGGCATTATCAGCCAATCTCTCAACAACATTTTGCATCTTAGGAGTAAGGCTGATGGAATCTAATATCTTCTTTACTTCCCGAGATATTTTTTTGTTCTCTTCGTCGGACAGGTAAGGGTCCTTCATAAGATCTTTCAATTTTAACCCTGACTGTGTATCTATTACCATGTCTTTATTTAATCCGCTGGAAAGCCAGAGACAATCCCAATTTATCTGATGTAATCGTTTATCAAAAATAATTGGTGACTGTGCTTCTCCTGCTTGACAAATTTCTTCTCTTGTCTCCGGCCAAAAAGACGCGTACCAGATAGGTTTTTCCAAACGATACCAGATAGCTTGAGCAAGTGGAGAAAGCTTCTCGCCTATCTCAAGTACCATCTTTGCCTCTTCAACTATTTCACGGCCGCGTTCATTTAATTTATCTCCTAATTCTTCTTTGGCTTTTTCAATTATGTCTATTGTTATACCTCTCATTCTAACTATCCCATCTATATCACCTTTAACTATTAATTTCTTCACCAGCTCAATCTTTTGTCTATGATTCATTCCTCCAAGGATGTCGGGAGGGATAGGAATAGCCCGGCCTCCCTGCCCTTCATGGCCGCTAGCTATCTTTTTTGCTTTTTGGACATCTATAATCAAACTTTGGTTTGTGTCAAATGAAGGAGCAAATAGTGGATATTTATTCTGGTCCCGGAAATACTTTATGTTGTATTCTCCCAGGTATAATTTTGAAAAATTCTTATGGAACTCTACGGGTATTCCATGGTTAACCAATGTTTCATAGAGCGTAAAATGGCCGTCTATGAAATTAAAAGTGCTATCCTCGTTTCGCCCTTCAACGCTAATTCTTATTCTGCCTGGATCGGTTGGATCATTTACAAAATGAATCGTATGCCCTCTTAAAAACTCTATTGAATTACCGCCCATTTTTTGATACCCGTCCATATCAATATAAGCCTTGTTTGCCTCCTTTTGTATGTCCTCTAATCGGTAATAATCTTTCTTATACCGCAAAAGATTTTTCTTCTGCAGAATTTTATTGGAATAACGGCTGCGACTTATATCATCAAAGGATGTAATTGTTTTATTTTCCCACTTGTACGCAAGAACTCTATATACAAATGTTAACACCTCGAAAAATAGCTTCAATGAGACTTTGTCCCTTGGAAGACCTTTAATATCTTGGTTAGCTTCTATCAGTGCTTTCATGTTTTGTTTTCGCTGATCCTTTTCCTGCCTTGACCACTTAGTATAACGGGGTATAATTTCAGCTATATCTTTTTCTTCTTTTTCTTTTTTGTCTTTAACTATTTTTTTGATTTCTTCACGATGAAAAAAAGCGTTTTTTATCTCACATAGAAACTTCATGAATAGTTCTTGCTGATAATCGTTATAATCTTTGAAAGTCTTGCCTTTTTCTAATTCAATATCCTCAATGGAGAATGCCGAAGGCGGGATCTTTGTATACATTGTATAGCTATGTTCTTTTAGCGATTTCGGTCCGCCTATTCCTATATTTAACCACATAATCTTCTTTTCCTGATAGTCAGGGGCTTCAAAATACGCGATGTCCTTCCACCATTTATCACCAACCTCATTTTCTTCTGTAGGGGGCATATCTCTTAAGATGGCGTCTATTATCGTAAACGGAATGTCGTCTTCGTTAACATTAACTTTCCCGGACTCGAGTAAAGACACTACAGGAATATCCGGAGGGTCAGAAATAGACCGGCCTCCCTGCCCTTCATCGTCGCTATTTGTATTGCTTGCAACTCTATAAAATCTCTCATCCTTATCTTCTTGCAATCCTCTAACGAGTTTTGTTCTTTTTTCAATATCAAAAAACACTTGCAAGAAATTCTTATATCGGCCTCGGCTATTTTTGGCTTCGAGAATGGGGCGCATTAGCTTGATGAATTCTCTTTCTTCAACAGAAAGATCTGTATTCGGATAGACCACATGTTCGTTTATTATGAAACGAAGTTCAAACGCACATGCTATAACGTCGTTAAAAAGAATGGACTTTGCCTGTTCTTCTTTTGTCCTATTTTTTTTGTTTTTGAGATTGAAGCGCGTTATTGTGGCGCTTAAGAGTGCGGACAAAAGGGATTCGGTTGAGGGAAATCGGGCAATTGAATCTTTCTGGTTATCGGGTAGCTGTGCATAATAAGCCCGGAGTATTTCTTCATTGTTTAAGATTTGTTCTCTTAGCCTGTGGTACCTTGTGCGGCGTGGATGTTTTGCCCGCAGCATCTTTTGTTCTTCTTTCTGCATAAGAACCTCAAAGTCTTCGTGGCAGCAAATTCTTACGAGAAGAAGGTCGTTTTCCGGGTTTACTTCTTTTTTCAATCTTTCAGGTACGGCATATCTTCCGGAATCTAAAAGAACCCCTCTGGCGCGAAGTCTCTCGAGGATCCTATCATGTCTACTCCCGGGCTTTACACCCCATATAAACCCGCTTTCTCTGTACATTGACGCGATTATCTCTCTCTTAAGGCCTGGTTGGTCGTTAACTGTCCATGGCCCTAAGGTAGATTTCTGAGCAGGGAAAGATTCTGCAAAGGCAAGGCTTGAAAGAAAGGTATTGGATAGAAATATTCCCCCACCAGGGCTGTTACTTTTCGTAACATCTTTTTAAAATTGGGATTATTTCCTCTTAAAATACACATTTATGTCCCCGTAAAAAAATTGACCCTGTATTACGAAAGTCAAGGTTTCTCCCCACAAAACACCGGAACGGAGGGAGTCTGGCTTTTGAACGGTTTAATTATACCATATGTGTATTTAGAAATCTATACAAAAGTAACAGCTCAGCCATGAAAAAGATGGAGACTCGTTAAGAACAAACATTGGGTACAATCCGTACGGGCCTTTGATGAAGCGAGAAAGCCAGGTATTATAAAAAAGTAAGTTGTTCCGTGTGATTTATTCTCAGTAAAAACAAATTACTTTTTTATAATTTTCGAGCGAATCATAGAGCAAGGCCTGCCGCTGGAAGCAGGCCGAGCGTGCCCGGTAGGATTATGCCCAATGGTTGTTCCGCGGATAGCTGAACTATTACACATAAAAATGATTTTGTGATTTTGCGGAGCGGGGAAAGAATGGTCACCGCATTATGATGTCAAGCACCCTTTGCAGGTCCTCATTGGAATAGTACTGAATTTCTATCCGGCCTCTTTTCCCGCCATGCCTGATCGTTACCTTTGTCCCAAGGTGGTGCTGAAGATCTTCTTCTACCTTCTGCACTTCCGGGTCTTTTTGCGGGTGTTCCCTGGTTTTTGAGCCCTTCGTTTTGATCATCTGCTCAAGCTGTCTCACTGAAAGCCCATGTCGCACGATTGTTTGCGCCGTTTTGCTTCTGCGGTACTCATTTGGGATCGACAGAAGCACCTTAGCGTGCCCCACGCTGATCACACCCTCTTCGATGTGCCCCTGTATTTCCGCGGAGAGGTTTAGCAAGCGCATGCTGTTCGAAATAGTGGTCTTGTCTTTCCCTACTTCTTGCCCGATCTTCTCCAGCGTGTACCCAAACTGATCAATAAGCTCTCTGTACGCATCGGCTTCTTCGATCGGATTAAAATCTTCTCTCTGAATGTTTTCGATCATGGACATTTCCAGACTAGAGACGTCATCCACCCCTTTTTTGATGATCACGGGGATATCTTCCAGCTGAAGCTCCCGCGCAGCCCGCCATCTTCTCTCTCCGGCAATAAGCTCATATCCCTCTCCCCTCTGTCTGACAAGAATTGGCTGGATCACGCCTTTCTCCCGGATGGAGCTCATTAATTCTTCCATTTTGTTTTCAGCGAATCTCTTTCTTGGTTGAAATCGATTCGGTACGATCTCCGACAAACGCACGTGCTCTATCTTTTCTATGGCCTTACCCATAGGGGTTTCCGGGATAAGCGCGCCTAGTCCTTTACCCAATCTTTTTTCCATAATCCTCCTCTATCCCGCCATTAACTTCTTTGCTTGCAACAAGTTCCGCTTTTTCAGTTTCTTCGTTTTTGTTCTTTAATGGAATATTCAGTATTTCACAGGTTAATTGTTCGTATTTTGTCGCTCCCAGGGATTGCCCGTCATACAAGGCAATGGGTTTGCCGAATCCCGGAGCTTCTGTAAGTTTTACTGTCCGTGGAATAATTGTTTCGTAGACTTTATCTCCAAAATGTCTCTTGACCTCGTTTATCACTTCTTTTGTTAAATTCGTTCGAAAATCCGCCATAGTCATTAAAACGCCTTCTATCCGCAATTTACTGTTGAGATTTTCCTGTATCAGCCTGACCGTATTCATCAGTTGGCCAAGCCCTTCGAGCGCGTAGTATTCGCATTGGATAGGAATTATCAGAGAATCCACCATGGTAAGCCCGTTGATCGTCAATAACCCGAGCGATGGCGGGCAATCCACAATGAGATAGTCAAACTCTCTTTCCATTTCGGAGACCGCTTTTCGCAGGCGATACTCCCTGCCCATCACATTAACAAGCTCGACTTCGGCTCCGGTCAAATTGATCGTTGATGGGACTATAAATAATCGTTCCAACTGTGTTTTTATTATTGCCTGATCCAGGCGAATGTGCTCATGAAGAACGTCGTAGATGCTGTGTTCGATATCGGCCTTGTCTACACCTAATCCGCTTGTGGTGTTTGCCTGAGGATCCAGATCAATGATAAGCGTGTGCTTGCCCTTGAGGGATAGATAGGTCGCGATGTTCACGGCGGACGTCGTTTTGGCAACGCCGCCTTTTTGATTACATATCGCTATTTTTTTCATACCGTAGCAAGAATACCACAGGGGATAGAAATAGTCAAGGGGTTTCGTGAATCGAGCGTCGTGATGGGTGGGGCTCCATGCGTTTCCACGTGGAAACAAGTGGGAGGGAAAGACCAAAAGAACGTTTATTTGCCGGGTTTTTTCACGGTAACTCTTATCTTTGCTCGCACAGCGCCTTCCATGCCAAAAAGCCCCCTTTTTTCTTCCTTCAGGATCTTTACCTTGATATCATCCCGGGAGACTTTGAGGGCATTCATAGCCTTTTGTATGGCGCCTTCTACTGTCCTGTCTTCGATTTCTATGGTTGTCAGTTGTTCTTTTTTGTTCATAAAGCGCACCCCCGAGCCACTAATCCATTGTTCTCTTTAGAAACAATTGTTCGCTCGTCATCAATATTGTGTTAGTCAGCCAGTATAGCACCAAACCCGAAGGCATATTGTAAAACAAAAACCCAAAAAATACCGGCATCATAAGTAGCATCATTTTTTGTTGTCCGGCCTGTTCCGGGGTCATAGAAGCCGCGGCAACCCCCTGTATTTTCTGTTGCGCGAACATCATAACAACCATCAACAAGGGCAGGATGTTAATGTGAGATCCCAGCATGGGAAGTGTAAAAGGGATATGTACCGCGTCCGGCCTTGACAGGTCTTTGACCCATAAAAAATGAGCGCCTTTAAGCTCTACGGCCTTAATAAGGCCTTGATAAAGGGCTATAAATATTGGTATTTGCAACAACATCGGCAAACAACCCCCAAAAGGGTTGACATTGTATTTCTTATACAGCTCCATCATTTCTTTGTTTAACTTCTGAGGGTTGTCCTTGTGTAGTTCCTTAAGCTTCTGCATATGAGGCTGAATGTTTTTCATCCGATGCATTGATACAAAGCTTTTTTTTGTGAGAGGGAACGACACCAGATTTACAAGAATCGTCAAAAGAATGATCGCCGCGCCCCAATTCTTGACTCCGCTATGAAGCACCCTCAGAACAACCAATAGCACCTTACTTATACCGCCGAACCACCCATAATCAATGGTCTCTTCGAAGTTGTAACCTAATGCCATTAATTGCTTTTCGTCCATGGGGCCGGCGTACAGCAAATACTCGTCTTTTTGGATCGTCCCGGGAGCCAAAATGTACATTTTTGAGTTCATCGCGGTAATGAATCCTTCCTTGCTGTCCCCCTGGATCTCGGCCGACACCGGGTCGCTGAACGGCTTAAGTATAACTGCAAAATAGCGATTTTTTATCGCCACCCAGGAGATGTTCCCATTTTCGGTCCAAGCTCCTTTTACCGACTTTTTCTTTACCACGCCGGAAGCGGTTTTGATGTCCGCCTCCAGAAAACTTCTTCCTTTCACGCCTCCAGAGTCCGTCACGCCTGACGGCCCAATGAGTGCGTAGGAAACGTTTTTATCCATCGTCGAAATGTTTTCTATGTTGATCTCAAGCCCTATGTGATCTGCGCCGTTCTGAAAGACGTATTTCTTTGAAACCCTCATGTTTCCAGGACTTTCGTATGTGAATTCCAGAAAACCTGTCTCCTTGCGGACTTGAAATCTTTTCCCGGATAATCCGGCAACAGCCGGACTCTTCATCGCGAATAAACGTTTTTCTATGGGTTGTTCCTTTATCAAAACCTCTTCGATGTTATCTAGTTCTTTGTTCTCAAACTTTTTCAGCCGCCATTTTTTTACAGATCCCCCTATATCTGAAAACAGGATCTCATATTGTTCTGTCTCGATCGTGATCTCGTTTTCTTGAATATTTTTCACATCGTTTGTACCACCTGCGGAGAGTTCTCCCAGTCCGGACATTCCGAGGGCTTGATTGTCGCTAACATCTTTTGCCTGTTGGTCTTCTATCGCGTACTCACCGATCGGATTGGGGGGTTTTTTGTTCATCTGCTGGAAAGCAAACAACACAACGAGAGACAACACAAGGGCTATGAGCATCTTTTTTTCCATTTCTTCAATATCCTTTGTTTTTCACTTTTTCGTAATGTTCAACCGGGTCGTATCCGCCTCGAGAAAAAGGGTTGCACCTCAATATCCGCCAAAGGGCTTTTGCCGTTCCTTTTATGATCCCTAGTTTTTCGATCGCATCGGCCGCGTATTGAGAGCATGTGGGTTCATATCTGCAACTTCTTCCTATATAAGGGCTTATGAGCTTTTGGTACGCCTTTATCGCCTTCCTGATTATTTGTTTCATTGCATTACCCCGGCCTTGCGCGCCATCTTCTGTACTTCTTCTCTTATCCCCTTTGACAGCGTCCTTTTCTTGACATCTCGAATGTCGCGTCTTAGCCTTACAATGTTTTTTGTCCCGCCTGTCAGCATCTGCTTGTTATCGATGAAAAAGCCGTATATAACCCTCCTGATATAGTTCCGTTGGGTGGCTTTTGGGGCGAGTTTTTTTGTGATGATAGTTCCGATATAAACTTTGTCCCGGTCTCCTGCCTCCCTCGAATGCAGGGCGACTGTTCTCTCCTGCCATTTTCTCCCGCCGGACAGGATCTCCCGGAACTCTGCTGTTTTTCTTATATGCGCTATCTTCACGCGGAAAGGACTTCGCGTCCCTTGTTGCGCCTTCTCCGTAAAACAGCCTTTCCGGAACTGGAGCTGCTTCTTTCGCGAAATCCGTGTTTTCTTTTTCTTTTAAGATTCGATTTATTTTTAAGGTTCTTTTTCACAAAAAGTTCTCCTTTTTCTTTTCTCGCCCATTTTCAGGACAGAGAACTAATAATTATATCACAGGCCTTCCCTTAGTCAAGGCCTTTTTTAGTCCAGGACCGCCGCTATCACACACTCTCGCTCCCCTCCGGCAGGCGCTCCGGCAAGCTCGCCTCAAAGATGTTTCGCGCTTACATTCAAAATTTCCTTGCATTGCCTTGCGAGAATGACTATAATGGCTTGCATTGAGCTTTTTGTCCTTTTTGCTTGTGGATAAGTTGTTGATATCTTGTTGTTTTCTCCTTAAAAATCGCTGTTTGGCTGTTGACACTTTATGGATAACCTTTGGGAACAATCTTTGGCTTTTTTAAAAACCGAGGTGAATGATCAGACATTCACCACTTGGTTCCTTCCCCTCAAGCAGCTCTCCCTGGAAGACGATATTTTGACGTTATCCGCGCCCAACAAATTCTTTGAGAATTGGGTCCGGGAAAAATATCTTGATCTTCTGCGATCCGCGCTACTCAAGACCTCGGGGAAGTCTTTATCTGTTCAATTCGAAATAGTTTCCGACCCTGCTGTCCCCGCGCCTGTGCCGGTAGCGGCTTCCGGGACAACATTGGGAAAAGCCCGGGATGCAAAATCCGACACCATGGGCTGGTTAAAGAACTTAATCGGCGGCACCAAACAAATGCCTGAAAGCCAGTACCAGCAGATCGGCCTTAATCCTAAATACACTTTTGACAATTTTGTCGTCGGCGCGAACAACCAGTTCGCGCATGCCGCGGCTTTGGCTGTTAGTGAAAATCCGGCGAAAAATTATAACCCGTTATTCATCCACGGCGGCGTGGGGCTGGGAAAGACCCATCTACTGCAGGCTATAGGCCATCATCATCTTTCGCACAACCCTAAAGCAAAGCTTTTATATATCTCTGGTGAAGAGTTTACCAACCAGTTGATACGGGCTATTCGGACAAGGACCACTCCGAATTTTCGTAACATGTACAGGAACGTGGACATTCTTCTTATCGACGATATTCAATTCATCGCGGGAAAAGAATCTACACAGGAAGAGTTTTTCCACACCTTTAATAAACTGTATGACTCGCACAAACAGATCGTTCTGGCCAGTGACCGCTCCCCTCAAGAGATCCCCGCGCTTGAAGAACGCCTGGTTTCCCGGTTTGTCTGGGGATTGATCGCCGATGTGCAGTTGCCGGATTTTGAAACAAGAATAGCTATCATTTCTAAGAAATGTGAGCTCGAAACTACCCCGATCCCGCGGGAGGTTCTTTATTTTCTGGGGGAAAAAATACGCACAAATATCCGTGAAATGGAAGGTGCCCTCATACGCGTTGTCGCGTACGCGAAGTTGACAGGAAGCGAGCTTTCTGCCGACCTTGCCCGCTCCGTCCTTGCGGGGATGATCACCGCGGAGGAGAAAAAAATTACCGTTCCTTTAATACAGGAAACAACTGCCGATTATTTTGGTATTTCCGTTACTGAAATGAAATCCCGAAAACGTACCAACGCGGTGGCTTATCCGCGCCAGGTGGCGATGTATCTGTCCCGGTCTCTAACAGATCATTCGTTACCGGATATCGGGGGGTTTTTCGGCGGCCGCGACCATACCACAGTGTTGCATGCCAACGAAAAGATCAAAAAAGAGTTCGCGGAAAACGAAAATACCAAATCGGTGATACGCTTGTTGGAGTCGAAGATAAAAAAATAGGTGAACAAAAGGTTTGTTTGCCCTGTGGATAGTGTTGATAAGCTGTGTATAACTTTTATGGGGGGTTTGATCCGTCCCGGTAAGTTACTCACAGGGTTATCCACAAGACATAAACATCGTAACTTCTTGTTTTGTCTGGTGTTATATCGTTGTCCACATAATCAAAGCTACACTACTGTTACTACGAGTACTACTATCTTTTAGAACTAACTAATATAGTAGCAGAACAACAGAACATCGAGGGAGAAAGTATGGAGATAGTGATTCAAAAAGAAATGCTGGCAAACGGGATTCAAATTGTTCAAAACGCGGTCACTCAAAAAAGTAGCCTTCCCATATTGGCAAACGTGCTGCTTGAGGCGACACCCACTGAAATAAAACTAACAGCAACAGATCTTGATATAGGAATATGCGCGATGATCCCGATCGAGGCTGGAGAAAAGGGGGCTATAACGATCCCCGCAAAGAAGTTTTTTGACATTATACGGGCGCTTCCTGATGGAAGCGAGATAAAAATGACCATCAAAAAAAGCAACTCAATAGTGATACGGGCGGAAAAAGCGCAATTTAAAATAATAGGGCTTCCAAAAGAGGACTTCCCGGCACTGCCTTTATTTGAAGACAAAGATTCGATAACTCTTCCCCAGAACATGTTTAAAGAAATGATTAACCTGACGGATTTCGCGATCAGTAGAGATGACGCAAGGCATGTTCTCACCGGGGCATTAATGGTTGTTAGAGGAGAGCACGTTACCCTGGTGACGACGGACGGGCGAAGAATGGCTATGAGCAAAAAACCACTTCCCCAAAAGACGCTTGTCAGCAGAGAGGTGATAGTGCCCATTAAAACTATTCAGGAAGTGAAAAGGTTATTAGGGGAATCCGGAGAAGTGAGAATACAGTTCAGCGACAATCAGGTCATGTTTTCTTTCGCGTCAAGTTTTGTGGTGTCAAGGCTGCTGGAAGGGGAGTTCCCGGATTACTGTAAAGTAATACCGGAAAGATCTAAACAGAGCATCTCGCTCGCAACAGAAGATTTTTTATCAGCGGCTCGAAGAATAAGCATACTTACCGATCAGGACTCGCAAGCGGTGAAAATAAACATTCAAAAATCAAAAATGACGATCTCAAAGAACACCCCATACCTGGGAGAAGCGAAAGAAGAAGTAAGCGCGAGCTTTAACGGGGACAAAGAGATAGATATAGGGTTTAACCCAAAATACCTTATTGACGTATTAAGGAACATTAACGAAGAAAATGTGGAGTTTGAAGTAAATGATTTTAACAAACCCGGTGTCATAAGAAAAGGGGACGAGTACGTATACGTTCTGCTTCCTATGCAGATTATCGCGTAGAACAAAGCGAACACCCGGAAAAAACACGGGAAAAAAAGAACAGGATGATGAGAAGAAGAGGTACAGGCCGCGTTGCGCATGTTGTAGAAGGCCTTCTTCGTAAATGGGAGACGGGAAGCGTAAAAAAGGGGAACGCTGTCCGGGACGCCTGGATGAGCGCCGCGGGGGAGGAGGCTCTCGGGCGCACTCAACCGGTGAGTTTCAAAAAAGGGACACTTATGGTAATAGTCGAAAACTCCACCTGGTTGTATAAGTTGACCATGGAAAAACGAGGAATAATAAAGTTATTCAATGAAAATTATTCCGGGAGACAAAAATTAGAAGAGATACGGTTCAGGATAGGAAAGACCGATTTAGAATAACAAGATAAAAAGGAAGAAAGAAAATGGCGAAGATAAAGGAAAAACCGGAAAAAGAAAAACCGCAAAAAAAGACACCGGTCAAAAAACAAGATCCAAAGAAAGAAAAACCCGAGCAAAAGAACGACAAAAAGAAATATGACGCGACCACTATCCAGGTGTTAGAAGGACTTGACGCCGTCCGGAAACGGCCGGCGATGTATATAGGAGACACCGGGAAAAGAGGGCTGCATCACCTGGTATACGAAGTTGTGGACAATTCCATCGATGAAGTAATGGGGGGCTTTTGTGACAGGATAGAAGTCGTGGTCCATGCGGATGACAGCATCACAATCAGCGACAATGGCCGCGGCATCCCGACCGAGATCCATAAAAAAACGGGGAAACCCGCGGTAGAGGTCGTTATGACAACGCTTCACGCGGGCGGAAAATTCGACCACAGAGTGTATAAAGTCTCAGGCGGGCTGCACGGCGTAGGGGTTAGCTGCGTTAACGGCCTATCCGAATGGCTGGAAGTTGAAATAAAAAGAGAAGGGGAAATATATCACCAGGAATACAAGCGAGGAAAAGCCGCGTCAAAAGTAAAAGTTCTCGGGAAAACTAAAACAACAGGGACCAGTGTCACATTCAAGCCGGATGACGAAATTTTCACGGAAACAACAGAATTCGTTTACGACATCTTAGCTACACGCCTGAGGGAACTGGCCTTCTTAAACAAAGGGGTTAGCATAGTCCTTAAGGACGAACGGATCGAAAAAGAAACGGAGTTTTACTACAAAGGAGGGATAGTCTCGTTTGTGGAGCATATAAACAAGAACAAGAACGCTCTGCATAGAAAGATCGTATACCTGGAAAAAGAAAAAGAGGGAGT
>Ga0180007_10003489_pt1 | contig 17480 bp, 13 predicted proteins | sample MM_PC_MetaG_FD_121122 | JGI IMG/M metagenome (GOLD analysis project Ga0180007, IMG submission 121122) | Groundwater microbial communities from the Aspo Hard Rock Laboratory (HRL) deep subsurface site, Sweden - MM_PC_MetaG | ecosystem: Environmental > Aquatic > Deep subsurface > Groundwater... | reverse complement strand
TTACCGGCGGTTTGTTATTTTTAATGGTAAAATGGTTTTATGCCAAAGAATACTGCTGTTTTTGTTTGTCAATCGTGTGGAGCCAGCACTCAAAGATGGGAAGGCAAATGCCCAACTTGTGGAGAATGGAATACATTGGTTGAAGAAATTCAACGAGAAAGCAAAAGTTCGACCCGCCTTTGCCAAGGCTACGGCGGGCAAGCAAAGCCTGTAAATCTAAATCAAGTTAAATCATTTACCAATAGCAGAATCTCCAGCGGGATCGGAGAAATGGATCGGGTGCTGGGCGGGGGGTTTGTGCCAGGCCAGGTAGTGTTATTAGCTGGTGAGCCTGGGATTGGGAAATCAACACTTCTCTTACAAATTGCATCCAAACTAGAAAAACAAAGGGGTCGAACCCCTATAACTGCTTCTGTTCTCTATGTAGCGGGGGAAGAATCTCCGGAACAGATCAAGCTTCGCGCCGAAAGGTTAGGGATCAACCAGACCTCAATCTCAATTCTCCCAATAACAGATGTAGATGAGATAATTTCAAATTTCAATTCCTCGACTGGCGGACAAATTTTAAATCTAATTATTATTGATTCAATCCAAACCCTCACAACCTCCGATTTAACAGGAACAGCTGGCTCCATTGGTCAAGTTAGAGAATGCGCCACAAGAATTTCCGAATACGCCAAAATTAACCACATTCCAGTAATCTTAGTCGGTCACATCACCAAAGATGGAACAATCGCTGGTCCCAAAGTTTTAGAGCATTTGGTGGACACCGTGCTTTATATGGAAGGGGAGAGCAATCATTTATTTAGGCTTTTGCGCACCACAAAAAATAGATTTGGAGCGGTATCCGAGGTGGGAGTTTTTTCGATGAACGACAAAGGTCTGGTAGAAGTTCCCAACCCCTCGGATCTGTTTTTAGAAGAAAGGTTAAAAAATGTACCCGGTTCTGTGGTGACTATTGTGATGGAAGGAACTCGTCCCGTGGCTTTGGAAATTCAAGCTCTAACCTCTAAAACTCCCTTTGGTTTTCCCAAAAGAACCGCCAGCGGTTTTTCTTTAAACAGGTTAAACTTATTATGCGCTGTTTTAACTAAAAGGGCGGGAATAAATTTGTGGGATCAAGATGTCTTTATAAATGTGGCCGGCGGTGTTACCATTGCAGAACCAGCGGGCGATCTGGCAGTCTGTTTGGCAATTGCCTCCAGCGTCAAAAATAAGCCGATAAATGCCAAAACGGTAGCTTTTGGAGAGGTGGGGCTATCGGGCGAAGTGCGAAGGGTAGCAAGAATGGGGGAGAGGAGCAAAGAGGCGAGGAAGTTGGGATTTGGGAATATTGTTAGCGGGGAAAATTTTAAATCTTTATCTCAGAGTATTAATATTGTGCTAGGTTAAAATTTGAAATTGAACTAACTTGGAACTAACTAAACTTCGGAATAATCTCATTAAATTTATAATCGCCATCTCGTTTGGTGCGCTGGCCTTTTTTGCCGCCCGCAAATGGTATTTTGAGACCAACCCTCTCTTAGAAGTCTCGTACTTTGCCGAAGCGGTCATCGCGCTTGTTATTTGCGCTATCGCTTACTTCTTTTTTCCTGCCATGGGTCTTGTGATAACTCGCTGGATGGAGGGAATTATCAACAAAACCGTTACCGTGACGATAAAAAAGCTCGTCAATGACAAAAATATAAGATCAAAAAAAATTAAGCGCGAAAAGAAAGTCGAAAAAGAAAAGTTTCAAAAGCTGGAAGGGGCAGTCTTTGTTGACACCTCGGCAATTATTGACGGAAGAATCTTGGATGTGGCAAAAAGCGGGTTTTTAAGGGGAAAAGTTGTCGTGCCTCGCTTTGTGGTGAGCGAGGTTCAGCAAGTTTCGGATTCGGCAAACGATTTAAAAAGGCAACGAGGCAGAAGGGGGCTTGATATTTTAAACGATCTTAAAAAAGAATGTGGACGCAATTTTATCCTTTATGAATCTAAAGAAAACGGCGAGGTGGATAGTTTATTAGTCAACTACGCTAAAAAATATCACGGGGCAATTGTGACTACGGATTTTAATTTAAATAAGGTTGCCCGTGTTTCCAATATAAAGGTTTTAAATATTAACGATTTGGCCAATTCCTTAAAACAAAATATGCTTCCCCAAGAGAAAGTTCTTTTAAAAATTTCGCAAAAGGGCAAAGAAAGCGGGCAGGGGGTAGGGTACTTAGACGATGGCACTATGGTGGTGGTCGAAAATGGGGGTTTGTTTGTGGGAAAAGAGATAGAAGTTGAGGTGCAAAAGGTACTGCAAAAAGAATCCGGACGAATGATCTTCTCCAAAATATTAAACTACAAGCCCTAACTCAATTTATCCACATTAAAACAATTGACCATTGTTGATAAATAATTTTAACTGATATCCAATGGTGTCTGCTTCTGACCTTTTCCTGTCCTAAAGGTCGAGAAATAATTTTAAAACACCACTTGAACGGGCTGCACTTTACCGGAATGGTAATTTTCGCGGCTCGTTCTCATTTAGTGACATTCAGCAAGCTGCAAAGCAGTAGTGTTATACTTATTTTCTATGAAATCAAACAATTTGCTCTGGATCCTTAAATTTCCTCTGGTTTTGGCAAAAACTTTTTATCACAAACTAATTACTAAATTATACAAGTGTAACTATGAACAGCACATTAAAGCGGTGTATTTTGATCCGCTTTTTACAGACAACAGCGATAAATTTGCAAAATACAGAAAGACAGTTTCCGAATTGGCTTGGGATAAAGGTAAAAATAAAACTGTTTTAGAGGTAGCCACTGGTGCTGGTTGGCAAGCGGTTTCTTTAAAAGAAGCAGGTTTTTCTAAGGTTATTGCTAGTGATTTGGAGAAAAGACGCATTGATTACTGCCAAAAGAATTTTAAGGATTTTGATATAGAGTGGAAAGTTGCCAATTTGTCACACTTGCCATTTAGAGATGGCGAATTTGATGTCTGTGTTATAAGCGCGGGGTTACATGATCTGCCAAGGGAAGTGTTGATTAAAGGAGTAGGGGAGTTAACAAGGGTTGCAAGCAGAGATGTGGTAACTTTTGAACCGAGCAATTTTCCGCGTAGATTTATTTGGGGAAATTTATATAGTATGCTAGGGTCAATTTTGGATGAATCAACCCACTTTCGTGATTTTGTCATGACAGATTTAGACGCTTTGTTTAAAAAGCATACTTTCGAGCTTAACCAAACAATCGCCATTTGGCACGGTCTTTTAACAATTAAACGCTACAGAAAAAGACCCCATAACCTATAGGTTTTGCTTTTTCCTTCAAAATAGTATATAATGTCGGCTACAAGTTGTGCCAGTGGCACATAATCAATAACTCTGTCAAGAGTACAAGAAAGAAAGGACTGACTGCCATGAAGAAGATGTTCCTGCGTAAGGAGAATCCGTGGGGAAAGCCGAGAATCTTCAAGACCATCGAAATCGGGACTCACAGCGAAGCCGAAACTTTGCGTCATGCTGTCGAGTCCTTTGGTGCGAGAGTCAGCACTTGGGCTGGTGATATCCTTGCCGAGACGCCATTGGGTCAATCCAAGCAGTTGTTGAATCTGGTGACTGCGACGGTTGCAGAGTTGGGATACCCCAACGGTACCCAACTGAGGAATGTGTTTAAAGCCGGTCTGGCTCGGGGTTGGGAACTGTGTCCCGCCGAAGTCGGTCCGCAACTGCGGTTGCAGTACCCTGATCAGCCCGACAACGAGTGGTTGGTCATTGCCATGGAACCTCTCCGCGACTCCGATGGCGTTCCGAGCCTGTTCGATGTGTATTGCCATGGTGGTACTCGTTGGCTCAGCGCTAACTATGGCAAGCCCGACGACTTTTGGCATGCCAGCGACCGTTTTGTGTTCGTTTCCCGCAAGTAGGTCCTTTGCACTGGGTCGTTTGTATCTTGACCTTTGTGCTTTGGTCTTGCCCCCTTTGGACTCCGTCTCTTGGGCTTTAATGCCGATACAAGAGACGGAGTTTTTGTTATAATGACTTTGGTATTAGGTGAATACGCAAACGGTTAAAAACTGTTCGCTACCGAATCCAGTATCCATACACCCAGAATAATCCCAATTACGGTTTGGACTAGAGCGATGTATTATACTTAAAAAAACGAGGATACTTGGTACAAAGTATTGGTTGAATTTAGTTCACAAATAAGATTCAGCTTTGAGAATATTCAAAAAGTGGTGGTATAGAAGATACTTTGTATGTAAACGACTCCAATGGCGATCCGAACCTGTTCAATGTGAATTGCAATGGTGGTACTCGTTGGCTCAACGCTAACTATGGCAAGCCCGACAACTTTTGGAATGCCAGCAACCGTTTTGTGTTCGTTTCCCGCTAGTCTTCTCATTTCTCCTCTAGATTTTACTAGAGGAGTTTTGTTTTTGCAGATGTAATATCCAACCTCCTAACATTTTCCCCAACTCATCTAATTGCTTGGATAAAAGAATGTACTTTTTATTATCTAGAGATTTTACTTCCCAAAGAACCATCAGGAGAATTTTTAATGTATCATTTTTTCTTATTGTTAGGTTTATAAAATCTTGTTTTTCGGGAGGTTTGGAAAATCCAGCAGAAGCTAGATTTTCAATTATTTCGACAAATAAGTCATCAATTCTTAGTCCAAGTGTGTACCTATGTATTTTGGGGAGTTTTTGGAAATACTCAAACCAGATTATATAGGTGTCTTTTGCATGCTTTACTATTGGAAGTAAATTTGTGCCGTTATTATGATTAAATTCACCCATAAATATCAGGATATCATATCTGCCGATAATCTTCTTGTTGCTTGGAAGGAATTTAGGGATGGCAAACGCGCAAGAATAGATGTGCAGATTTTTGAACACAATTTAATGGAAAATATATTGCAATTAAGCAAAGATTTGAAGACGAAAAGTTACAAACACTCAAAATACACTGTGTTTAAGATTTCCGATCCAAAACCTAGAATTATTCACAAAGCCACGGTTAGGGATAGGTTGCTTCATCACGCTTTACATAGAATGTTATATCCCGTATTTGACAAATATTTTATAGCCGATTCGTACTCGTGCCGTGTTAATAAGGGCTCCCACGCTGCACTTAATAGATTTCGTAAATTTTACTTTAAAGTTTCCAAAAATAACACAAGAACGGCTTGGGTTTTAAAGTGCGATATAAGGAAGTTTTTTGCATCAATAGACCATCAAATTCTTATTGGTATGCTGCAGAATTACATTTCCGATAAAAATATTGTTTGGTTACTTTCGAATGTTATTAACAGTTTTGAGCCAAAGGCTAACAAGGGTCTTCCTTTGGGGAATCTAACATCCCAACTTTTTGCCAATATTTATATGGATAAGTTTGATAAATTTGTTAAATATGTTTTAAGAGTAAAGTTTTACATTCGCTACACTGACGATTTTGTTTTTTTGTCACACGATAAAAATGCTTTAGTAGAACTTTTACCAAAAATTGATAATTTTTTATGGAAAAACCTTTGTTTAAAGCTTAATGAGGATAAAACCGTTATAAAAACTGTGGTTTCTGGGGTTGATTTTTTGGGTTGGGTACATTTTCCTGACCACAGGGTGTTAAGAACGGCTACTAAAAGACATATGTTTAAAAACATTGCTTGCAGTAATGGTAACGAGAAAATTGTGCAATCTTACTTAGGTCTTATTTCTCACGGAAACACTTTTAAACTAAAGCACAAAATAGCAAAGTTAGGATTAAACCCCCATAACCTATAGGATTTGATTTTTCCCTTATTGTAACTTATAATGCCAGCAACTACGCATCAGCGAGGAAAAAATCATTCTGCCTGATTGGCAGAAAAATCTTGCCGAAAAGGCAGAAGGAGGAGGAGATGAGAAAAAGGAAGGTTGTTTGGATTTCGGTTTTGGGTTTTCTGTTGTTGGGTTTTTTGTGGATCTGTTTGGGGTGTTTGATCTGGGTTTCGGTGGCGCTGGCGGGTTCACCGACCCCCCCAACCCCATCGAATACCTCTACGCCCACAACCCCCATCGCGTCTACCGCAACCGCGGTGGCTTCGCACACCCCAACTTCGGAGATTGGGCACCCGCCCACACCGACCGCCCCGTCGACTCGGACAAACACCCCGAGTCCGACCCCCACGCCGACCGCCACCGCGACGCGAACGCCCACGCCGACGGCAACAAGGACACCGACCGCGACCAACACGCGAACGCCCACTCGGACACCCACGTCGACCGCGACGAGTACTCCTACGAGTACTCACACCCCGACCGCCACGGTGACCAGTACCTCAACTGGTACTTGGACGCCCAGTCCAACCCCGACGAGTACGCCGACCGTTACCTCAACGCGTACGCCGACTCGGACTCGCACGCCCACGACGACAAGTAGCCCCACGGCTACTTCAACTCCAACGGCGACGCAGACGGGAACAGCCACGCCGACGGGTACATCCACGGCAACGGCTACGCACACGCCGACAGCAACCGCGACGGTTACACCAACGAGTACACCAACGGTCACCTCGACCGCGACACCGTCGAACACGCCGACTCGGACGAATACTCCGACCAGTACTCCAACATGGACATTCACGCCGACCTGGACTCCGACGAGTACCGTCACGCCGAGCTTGACACCGACCGCGACGGCTACTTGGACTCCGAGTTCCACGCCAACGGTTACACTGACGAACACCCCGACTGCGACTCGCACCGCAACTCCCACACCGACCTCGGGTATCTGCGAGATCGTCAAGATCTCAGTAACGATGAGGGGTAAAACCTACGGGCCGTACGCTCCTGCGGATTATGCAATTGTATTGCCTGATCCTGCACCGTATGGTGAGCCTGTAGTTTTTCACCTTCTTAATTGGGGTGGATCGGTAGAGTGGTGGGTCAACGGTGAGCCAGTGAATCTGACTAACACCCGCGATTTTTCCTTCACTTTTTACGAGTGGGGGACAAATGCAACGGTGCGAGCGAGACTCACTTGGCCACAAGGATGCCCGCCAATTGTTATGTTAGTTGACATCGACCCGGTCAAAACCTACATGCCACTGATGTTTGGTAGGTGAGATGGGGAACTGTTCGAGGTGAAAGTTTGTCTTGCGAAAGCGAGCACAGACCTTCACCTTTAGATTTTGGTTATGAGATTCACCCTTCGCTCACGACCTAAAGTCGGAGCTACGGGTATATACCCATCTAAGCTATTTTGCTAACCCTGTCGGGTTGCAAACTAGCATAAGATGGGCATATTCTCGCGCCCAAAATCCAGAGGTTTTTAAATCGGGACAGTCCCGAATGGGATGCAATGAGTCTTATAGCATTGACATCTAGGATTAAACAGCGTATAATGCCAACATTAAATTGTTCGGACAGCTATGAACCACAAGGGGTTCATAGTGGATGATTTATACAGACACATGAAAAAAGACCAAAATGGTGTTTTAAAAAATTTTGTTAAAGGTATTCTGATTGGATCTGCCATAATTGCAGGTCTGGTTGCGTTTCCCCATAAAACACAAGTTAGCGCCGAGGGGGGAATAGACCTTAATATTCAAGATTTTCAAGTTTCTAAAGATAATAATAATTGGGCAACTTCTATCACTAATGTTCCTTTTAAAAACAGGGTTTACTTTTACGCTTTTTTCGAAAACAAAGGCAGTACTCCAGCCGAGAATTTAACTATCAAGGTGGATCTTCCGGATAACATCGCTAATCCCAAGGTTAGTTTAGAAATTTCATCCGACTCGCCCAAGAATGGCGAAACAGCTCAAGGGAACGACTCCAAAGAAGTATCAATCGCGCTTGCCAATGACAATTTACGAGTATTTTTTGACTCCAATACCGCGGTTGCCAAGGGTGACTTTAACGGAGATGGAACAGAGACCGAAATTAATCTAGGAGGCGATGTACTCAAGGGTAAAAATATTGGAACCGTAGTCAGTGGAAAAACCATCAGCGTACTTTTTGAAGGCTATGTGGTGGCAGAAGGCGATCCCGATTTGGCAGTATCCTTAAAATCAGATAAAACCAGCGCGGGAGATGGCAACACCGTTTCGTACTCGTTAGAAATTCATAACACGGTGGTAGGAACCGAAGCTACTGGAGTCAAATTTAAATTGGCAATTCCTGATGCGTTTGCTCAAAGCTCTACGACCAGCGTTACTGCTGTATCGGATAATGCGGGAGATGCTACGGACAGCGCCACGGTAAGTTTTGATAAAGATCATTCAAAATTGGTCTATGTTCCCGGATCGTTAAAAATTAGTTGGGATCAAGATGGCGACGGCACTCAAGATTACAAGGAGTCTTCCCTAAATGACAGCAATCTGTTGGGAAGTGGGGTGGAATTGCCCAGCAACAAAATACTTTTTGGATGCTATGAATATATTGCCTACATTAAATTTGATGCCAAGGTTACCACTCAAGATCAAGGCGAGGCCGAGTTTTGGATCGACAAATTTTTGTCCGACAAGAATAGTGAGTACAAAAGGGATCTATCTTACAAAAGTTTTATGGCAGGAGACAAGATTTTTATCCAGATAAAGTTTGGAAACAGAGGCGAGGCGGATGCCGAAAAGATTAAGGTTGTAGACGAGCTTCCAGACTATCTAAAATTTGACAGCGGAGAAGGGGATTACGATAAAGACGCCAACACGGTAACCTACGAGGTTAAAAACTTAAAGGCTGGATCCGAAGATGAATTTAGCTTCGTGGCTAAAGTCAGAGACTCGTTTGTTGACGGTTGTTATACCAATAAAGCCGAACTCAAACAAGATGGCGAGCAAGTAGGCAAAGACGAAGTAGATTTTTGTCTAGGTAAAGAAGTTACCAAAGAGCTTCCCGAAACTGGGGCTAACAGTAGAGATGGATTTTTGGTTTCGGGGTTGTTATTTGTTGGAGGGTTTGCTTTAAGGTTAATTGCCAAAACTCGCGCTTAAAAAAGACATTTGCTGTTAGCTGTTCACAGTGGGTGGAAGTACAAGGGCAGGGACTTCCATCCACTGGGGGCAGATAGCAGGGGGCAGTGGCTGTCTCCCCCCATTGACAAGATAGATAACTTTTTGTTACTCTATCCATAGTATTATTTTTTGAATCTTCTCCATAACATGCCACAAGAAACACCAGTTACCTCTATTACTCAAGACAATCGTTACGCCTCTTATCCCGCTCCTAGACGGGAATACGGTCGGGACTACCACCAAGAGGGGTCAAATGATTTTACCGGCGAAACAATTAAAGTTTCCGGTGTTTTAGAAATTTTGCAAGATTACGGGGTTTTGCGACAAGAGAAAAGCTTTTCCGAAACCGACTCGTCCAGAGCGAGTTTGCCACGCGATGTCTATGTCTCGCAATCCCAAATTAAAAGATTTAACTTAAGAATGGGGGATAATTTAGAGGGATTTGCCCGACCCCCCAAAGAAGGGGAGCGTTATCTCTCTTTGCTAAAAGTTGAAAAAGTAGAAGGCATGGATCCCGACAAGGCGCAAAAAAGACCGTTTTTTGACAAGCTTACTCCAATTTACCCCAATAAAAGACTTATTTTAGAAACTATCAAAGATGTCATTACAACTCGTCTGATTGATATTGTCTCGCCAATTGGTATGGGGACTCGAGGTATGATTGTTAGCCCGCCAAAAGCTGGTAAAACTTGGGTTCTAAAGGATATTGCGGCGGGAATAGAAAAGAATTACCCCGAGATAATTTTAAAGGTGGTTCTAATCGGCGAGCGACCCGAAGAGGTTACTGATATGCGAAGATCGGTCAAAGGCGATGTTTTTGCCAGCAACTTTGACGAAGACGCCGAGGTTCAAACCCGAGTTGCCGAAACTGCGCTTGAGCAATGTAAACGCCTTGCCGAAACCGGTAAAAATGTGGTTATTTTAATGGATTCTATTACCCGTTTAGCCCGCGCTTATAACTTGGTGGTTGCGCCATCAGGCAGAACTCTCTCTGGCGGAATTGATCCCACAAGTTTGTACCCGCCAAAACACTTTTTTGGCGCGGCCCGAAATTTTGAAGAGGGCGGATCACTGACCGTTCTGGCAACGGCGTTGGTGGATACCGGCTCTAAAATGGATGATGTGATTTACGAGGAATTTAAAGGGACGGGTAACATGGAGTTGCATTTAGACAGATCCTTGGCCAATCGGGGAATCTATCCAGCTATAGATATCGCAGATTCGGGGACGCGCAACTGGGAGCTGCTTTTTGATAAAAAAGAAATGGAGGCGGTTTACCGAATTAGAAGGATGGTGGATCTGCTTGATCCTAAAGAAGCCACGGAGCTGGTAATCGCTCGTCTTAAAAAAACCAAGGACAATAAGGAATTTCTTGAGACTCTCCACGAGAATAAGTGAACCAGATCTTGTATAATGGGTGCTAATGTTTCGATTTAGGACTACAAAAACTAATCTTAGATCATCCTTCTCCCAAGTTAGATCCAGTCGCAAAACCAAGATAAAAAAGCGAATTGAGATTATGCGGGAGTTTGTACTGTTTCTAATATTCTATACAATTGCTAAGTCCAAAAAACTGGCAAAAGCAATCTCACAGATTCTTTTCTTGGCGCCACTGGCATTTACCCAAACCAAAAATTTTATTACCCGCAAGCTAATTTGGGGCAGAGGAAGGCTAGTTCGCCCGTTTATTAGTTTTGGTGTAACTTGTTTTATTATTCTGGTTTTTTTAACTGGGGGGTTTTATCAATATAAGCTAGTTCGAGCGCAAACAACCGAGTCGGCATTTGTTTCGGGGGTGGGGTTTATTTTGCCTCAAAGAATAACAGCAACCACGGTTTTGCCTTCGGGAAGGGTTCGCGATACCGAGTTGTCCTATGAAGTGCAGTCAGGGGACACGCTATCCTCGATTGGGCAGGAATTTGGTGTAACAATAGAAACTATTCGCTATGCCAACAATATCACAAACCCCAACTCGCTAAAAGTTGGACAAGCTCTTAACATTCCTCCGGTAAGTGGGGTAATTCACACGGTGGCGTCGGGAGATACAATTGACTCTATTGCTACAAAATACAGTGTGGCTTCGCAGGCTATTGCCGACTTTAACTACTTAAACGAGCCATTCTTGCTGGCTCTGGGGCAAAAATTAATTGTTCCTGACGCTGCAATTCCGGTACCTGTTGTAATTGTAAAACCTACAATAGTAACCTCTTATGACAGTTCCGCATACACAAACATTCCTTATGCTGGTTCTGGAAAAGTAGGGGAAGGTAATTTTATTTGGCCAACACGAAATCGTACCATTACGCAATACTTTTCGTGGTATCATCCTGCCATTGACATTGCGGTTATGTCTCCAATTTATGCTTCGGACTCGGGAACAGTAGTTAGAAGCGGTTGGTGGGCAAATGGCTATGGCTTTGCGGTGCAAATTGATCACAATAATGGTTTTGTCACAACATACGCCCACATGAGCAGTTTATATGTTTCGGTGGGAGATGAAGTTGGTCAAGGAGGAGAAATTGGCATGATGGGATCAACTGGTAGATCAACTGGGCTCCATACCCACTTTACTATTCAGTATAATGGAAGATTCCAGAATCCACTCGATTATCTGTAGAAATAATAAGGGACGATCCCTTAAAAGGCATTTGATCGGAACTGCATTAGGGATCGTCCCTAATGAAAATATATGGTTGATAAGATACAAATTAAAATTAAAGCTGGAGACGGGGGAGATGGAGCAGTCCACTTTATGCGGGAACGCTACTGTCCTAAAGGCGGTCCCGATGGTGGGGATGGTGGTAGAGGTGGCGATGTTTATTTGCAAGTAGATACCAACTTACTTACTTTATATGATTTTAGGAGTAAAAGCATTTATGAGGCGCAAGGCGGTGGGCACGGGGGATCGGACAAGTGCACTGGTAAATCGGGTACAGATTTGACTCTTTTAGTCCCAGCGGGCACGATTATCATGGAGGGTGATAAAGTCATTGCTGATCTGACAGAACCAAAAGAAAAAGTCATGATAGCTCGTGGCGGTAAGGGGGGAGTCGGCAACTATCAATTTAGATCAGCCCGCAACCAAGTTCCTTATAAAGCGACTCCGGGTGGCGTAGGGCAAGAGCGCGACTTAACTTTGGAGCTTAAATTTATTGCCGATGTGGGAATCATTGGTCTTCCGAGCTCCGGCAAAACCTCACTTCTAAATGTTTTAACCACCTCACATGGTAAGGTGGCAAGTTACCATTTTACAACTTTAGCGCCTAATCTTGGCGTTATGGAATCAAAGGAATGCCGTATTCCTATTGCTGATATTCCAGGTCTAATCGAAGGGGCTTCGGAGGGAAAGGGCTTAGGTCATAACTTTTTGCGCCATATCGAAAGAACCAAGGTTTTAATTCATGTGATTGATATTGCGGAGCTTCCTCAAAGTGAGGCAAATCTCATCAAGCGATACAAAGTAGTACGAGACGAATTGGAAAAGTGGGGTTCTGAACTGCTAAAAAAGCCAGAGATTGTGGTGTTAAATAAGATAGACCTAATAAGTTCTTCCGCCTTCGCCAAGGCTACGGCGGACAAGCAAATTTCAAAAAAGTTTATTGCTATATCAACTGTTACGGGGGAGGGGATAGAGGAATTAAAGAAGGCTATTGTGGCAACAGTTAAAAGTGTTTCGGTAGAAGATTTTGCGGTTAAGCAAACTTTAGCTCCCGTAGAATATAATCTCGAAACCGTTCCCAACCGCCGAATGGTTTTTAGAATTTAAGAGTTAAAGATGGTAGAATAACTTTTGTTATTCGTCCTTTGGGCCTGTAGCTCAGTTGGTTAGAGCGCCTGCATGGCATGCATGAGGTCAGGGGTTCGAGCCCCCTCAGGTCCACCACGTAAAACTCTAGTTTTACAGTGTGGCGTTTTTCGCCAAAGGCGAAATTACGCTACAGTTTTATTTTTAATATCGACAAGATTTAACGTGGCACAGCCACCTAAACCCCCGACCTAAAGTCGAGGGTTTTTCTTTGTTTATCTACCTTAACTACTGAGCAGGGGTTGGGTTTTCGACTGCTGGCAAGGTGTCAGGGTTTTGCTCTGCTGGATTAGTCAAAGGCTCTTGGTTAGGGGTGGGAACCGCCCCTTTAGCCTCTATCTGCCCAACACTAGGTTTGTTATTTTCTGCTTCTGCCTGCGCTTGGGCATTCTTTTGGGCTTCCACAACTATCGCAGTCACTTGGGCTAAGTCTTCTGTAACAACTTTAGCATCTTCTGACCCCTCGGGAATTAAGCGCAATACTATCTCCAGTTCTGTTTTGGCATCGGCAAAATATTTTAGCTCTTTATAGGCTTGCGCCAAATTATAGTGAGCGTTGGCATAGTCATTCTTAAGGTTGGTTGCCGAGGCAAACAGGCTTGCGGCGTTGGCATAATCTTTGCTGGCAAAATAAATCCCTCCTAAATCCACTCGCAATCTTGGGCTATTTGGATCAAGGGTTATCGCGCTATTATAAGCATTGGCTGCCCACGAAAGAGCATCTTGAGCAACTTGGTCTAAACTTCTATAAATTGCGCCCCGAACCTCCCAGTTGTCGGGGTTTAATGGAGCAACCACCTCGGTGACAACTCTGGCTTCTCTGATAGCTTGAGAAATTAGAGTTTGCACATCCGATTTATCGGCATCAGTAAGATTTTCTTTTTGAGCCACGGCGTTTGCCAGTGCAAGACTAGCTTGAGCATAGCTTCGGCGGTAGGAGTCGTTATAGGGGTTAAGAATTACCGCCTGTCTTTGCAGGTTGTAAGTATTGCGCCCACCTAAAGCCAGATCGTTGATACTTTGTCTAAATAACATATCTGCTACATAACCCCTTCCTAAAAAGTACGCCGAGACTCCGGCAATCAAAATAAAGACAAATAGCGTTGTTATAGCAGCCTCCGAAGAGCTTTTAATTATTTCTTTAGTCGCATTACTAAACGAGGCTAAAACTGCAAGTAAACCAAAGAGCACAATTGCCAGGGAAATGTTGCTGGGTCTTGCCAAAAGCATCACCAAAAGAGCTACCGTTGCGGCTTTTACCCCAAGGGTGAGAGAAGCCTCTTTGGAATCTTCCCCTAAATTAGACAAGCTTACTTTGGTTTTGTCTAAAATGAATCCTTTAATAACAAAGGTCAAAAGAAGAATCCAGGCTAAAAGACCTACGACACCGGAGGTGGCAAGAATATTAATGTACTCGCTTCCGGCCTTGTTAAATCTAGTATTCCACAAGTTAGTGTAGTTTATGGACAAGGGTTTAAATCTGGAATATGCCGAGTAAAAGTTTCCTAAGCCCGCTCCGAAAAATGGGTTTTCGGCGATAATCATAGATGCTACTGACCAAGATTCTCTAATTGGGGCGTTGATTTCGCGGGGGAGTGGGGTGGCAATATTCAAGGAGCTCCTAATTTGGGGAACATTGATAACCGAAGCAAAAATTATGCAAGAGACTACAGCCGATGCTAAGTAGGGAAAAGACTCGGAAAGCAATTTTCCTTTGGAAAAGAGTAGGACAATGCTTGCTCCTACAATTATTCCCGCAATTCCAGCCACTGTTGGGTAAGCTATAACCGGTATTAAAAGCAAAGAAAGTACCAGCGAAAACAATCCCTTATTGCTTTGACTTTTGGATTCAATTAAAAAGAACAGCGCCAGAATTGCCGAAAGGGTAGACAGTGCAACAACTCCACTTAGGCTTCCTACGGTGTTAAACAAGTAAGAGCTCCAAGCGACTCCAAAAACATTTACTCCAACCAGCCCAAGCAAAAAGATTATGGTGGCAAGGGAAGAACCAAAAACAAGAAGCTTTAGTCCTAAAACCAGATCTTTTTGCGATACGGTAGAAGTTGTTGTGTAGTAAAAGAGAATTAGAGCAATAAGTGTCACAAGAGATGAATCTAGCCCTCCTTGGATTCCAGTAAGAGCGTAAAATCTGTTTTGAGCAAAGATAGTGGCGCAGATTCCAGATAGAAGTAGTACCGCAAAAGGTAGGTCAAGAATTGACCGCTTAATAAAAAATGATTTGTGAGCCACCATTTTTATTCCCCACGAGACCAAACCAATAAGTGTTAGCGCATAAAAAAGATAGGTTTTATTAAAACTAAAAAACTCAACCGTTGTGGGTAAAAAGAACAGTGGAAGCATTGCCATTAACCCAAAGAAGGAGAAGTTGTTAACAGTTTCCGAAACTCGTGAGAGTTTTTGTTGCAAGGGAGGGAGCGTTTCTGCTTTTTGCATATTTTTTAGATGAACTTCTACTAATCTATCCATTAGATACCATCAGCAAAAGGGTGTCAAGGGGTAATTCCCGTTACGGGAAATTGCTTTAATCAGCTATATAGTAGTTGAATTTGGCGGATTTAAGGATATTGGAGGAAAAACTTAATTCAAAACCAACACTTGGAACAATTGCCGAAACAAAGTAACCTGATGCTGGAGAGTAGGGAGTTGTAAAGGTTACAAAAACCACGGAATTTTGGTTGACTCTTTTGTCAAAAACAAAAACCTTCTCGCTGTTTTCGGGAGCTAAATACGATCCAGTTTTTGCCGCGTCAATTTTAGCGTTCTGTCCTAGTGACTTAATTCCGGTATTTAGTGAATACAAAGACCCAACGGAAAATAGAATTCCAAAAATAAATCCTATGGCGTATTTTGCAAGGCGGGTTCTGGTTTCGGGATCAAATAAAAAAGTCAGCTGTTCACCCTCTAAAATTCGTTTAATTCTGTCGTTTTCAATTCCTTGCCCCTTGAGTGTTTCTATTCTAATGAGCTTTTTTAAAGCGCTTTCGGGGTAGTGACCAGCGCCTTTTACTCGTACCATGTTGGGAAAAATTCCAATTTTTGTGTAATAGCGAAGTCTGTTATAAGGGTCTCCTTTCCCAAAATCGACACCGGCTTTTTTGGCTTCCAAAACAATTTTGTTAAGTGAAATATATTTGGGAGTGCTTTTTTTATGTAAGTTAATTTTCATGTCTTAAAGCGGGGGAGTGGGGAAATACTATCACCTCTCCCAGCGGTTGACAATAGTTTAGGTTTAACCTAAATTAAAGCCATGAATAACGCCTCGTACGATTTTGCGGAAATGGAAAAAAAGTGGAGTTCCGTGTGGGACAAGACAGACTTATATAAGTGTAATATTGAGCATGCCAAAAAACCTTTCTATAACCTTTGGATGTTCCCGTACCCTTCGGGCGCTCGGATGCATGTGGGGCACGCTTATGCTTCAACCGGAAGTGACATCATTGGGCGCTACAAAAGAATGCAGGGGTTCGAAGTGTTTCAGCCCATGGGCTTTGATGCCTTTGGTATTCATGGCGAAAATTACGCTCTAAAAGTGGGAAGACACCCTCAAGAGCTTATGGAGGAGTTATGCGACCGTTTTCGTGACGAACAGTTTAAAGCCATAGGTCATGGTTATGATTGGAGTTGCGAAGTTAGAACCTACCAACCAGAATATTACAAATGGACGCAGTGGATATTTTTACAGCTTTACAAAGCTGGTCTTGCCGAAAGGAAAGAGGCCAAAGTTAACTGGTGCAGTTCCTGCAAGACAGTGCTAGCCGATGAGCAGGTGGTGGGGGGAGAGTGCGAAAGGTGCCACTCCATCGTGCAACAAAAGGTTTTGATGCAGTGGTTCTTTAAAATTACTCAATATGCCGACCGATTATTGGGTAATCTAGATAAGATCAACTGGAGCAAAAAAGTTATTGAGGCACAGAGGAATTGGATAGGGAAGAGTGAAGGATCCAGAGTAAAGTTTAAGCTTCAGCGTCCAGAAATGGGGTACTACCCCGTAGGGGTAGTACCCCCTAGAATCGAAATAGAAGTTTTTACAACCCGACCCGATACTCTTTTTGGAGCGACATATTTGGTGCTTGCTCCAGAACATCCGCTGGTTGAATCAATTACAACTGAGGATCAACGAGGACAAGTAAAAGAATATGTCAAACAGGCGACTGCAAAGACAGAAATAGAAAGAACCAATTTAACTAAAGAAAAAACAGGGGTTTTTACTGGGGCGTACGCCGTCAACCCAATCAATGAGGAACAGATACCAGTTTGGATTGCCGATTATGTGTTAGCAGGCTACGGAACGGGAGCTATTATGGCAGTTCCCGCCCACGACGAAAGAGATTTCGAATTTGCTAAAAAGTATAAACTACCTGTTATAGAAGTTGTGTCAAAAAAGGAGGGATTATCCCTAATTACTCCCTATGAAGGGGAGGGAACTCTCATCAACTCCGGAGAATTTACGGGGCTTAATTCTCAAGAAGGAGCAAAGGCAATTGTCAAAAAACTGGCGCGGGAAAACTGCGGGGAATTTGCGGTAAATTACAAATTACGCGATTGGCTTATCTCCCGCCAACGCTATTGGAGCGCCCCCATTCCTATCATCTATTGTGATAAATGTGGTACTGTTCCGGTTCCCGAAAACGATTTGCCAGTTGAGCTTCCCTATGTAGAGGATTGGAAACCCAAAGGCGATGGGC
>Ga0180007_10003488_pt1 | contig 17496 bp, 14 predicted proteins | sample MM_PC_MetaG_FD_121122 | JGI IMG/M metagenome (GOLD analysis project Ga0180007, IMG submission 121122) | Groundwater microbial communities from the Aspo Hard Rock Laboratory (HRL) deep subsurface site, Sweden - MM_PC_MetaG | ecosystem: Environmental > Aquatic > Deep subsurface > Groundwater... | reverse complement strand
GAAATGGACCTGCCCGAACCCAGCAAAAAGGACATATTCGACATCTTTGATTCCCCGGAGGACCCGTCCCATGACCTGCTGGAAACAAGCCAAATTGATATGGAGGACCTGTCTGACCTGATTGAACACGGCAATGAGCCGGAGATTGATGATCTGTCGACACTTCTGGATGATCCCAAACCGCAGCCCGATGATCTGGACGATCTGTCCAGTTTGATAGAGATGGTTTCAACCCAGACGCCCTCTAAAACAGATGCACTGACAGTCCCAAAGTTAGATGATCTGTCAGTGTTGATCCAAGCGTCACCTGAATTTCAAAACCCAGAGGGATTGGACGATCTGTCCCTGCTGATTGAGCCCGTGCCACCAATGGCACCGGACTCTGGTGCAATGGACAATCTGTCTTTATTGATAGCGCCTGAAGCGACAGCCCCGGATGCTCAAACACCAATGGACGATCTTTACGCATTGATTGACGATAAACAGGAAGCATCTGAATCGGAAACACCCATGGATGATCTGAACGCCCTAATCGGCCAGGCACCTTCCTTGAAGCCGGATATTACGCCGGAAGAAAACCTTAAAGAATACAAGGCTGTTGTCATGAAAACCATTTTACGCCTGAAAACAGATGGGTTGAGTGCTGAAGAATCCACACGCCGCCTGAACCAGGATGGGGTTCAGACCATATCCGGCAAGGCCCAATGGAGTGAAAAGGCAATTTTACAAATATACAAGTTTATTGATTCTGTGAAATAACAGCCCTTATTTTGCACCTGCTTTGATTGCAAATTGTGTGTTCACAAATTTATCCAGGTCAATGAGACTTGTCATGATCTTCATTTCATCCATCATATATTTCTGGATCGTTTCAAGATCTTTTATGACGGGGAACAACTCACCGGTTGTAATCCGGTCCGGCGGGGTGGTTAACACTTTTCGGATCACTTCTTTATCCTGGGATAAAAAATCGCCCCCGATGACAGAGGCAGGTTCCGGCTGAGCATCAATGGCAAGCCCGGATTTCACAAAACTGTTGCAGATTTCCTGGATCGCTTCCGGATGTTTTTCTATGATCTCCGATCGCATGACAAAAACACAACAGGGATGACCCGGCCACAGATCTTTCGACAGGTAGAATTCTTCGCCATGCCCCTGGGCAATTACAATGGATCCAAAGGGTTCGGCAACAATAAAGCCGCCGATTTCACCCTCTTCGTCATATTCAATGGCTTCGGGCATCTGGAAGGGAGCCACAACTTCTAGGGTCACATCAATCCCTTTTTCTGTGGAGCGGCCCGGCTTCAGACCTTTTTCCGAAAGGAGCTTGTGAAACAGCATATTATGGATGGACAATTGATAGGGAATCAGGACGGTTTTTCCGGCAAAATCTTCAATTTTTTGGATATCGGCTTTTTTGCTCTTTACAAGAATACTCCCGGATTTATGGGCAAAAAGAAGTAATTTTAAGTCCACTCCGGATTTAAATAAATCCATGGCAGTCGGTGCAAGGATCAAGGCCCCATCAAGCGATTTTACAGAAAGTGCGTCTGCAACCTCATTCCACCCGTTTTTTACCACAGGGTGTAGTGTGCAGTGCTCAAATTTTTCCATTCCTTTTTTCAATTTGAGATCACTAACGCCAAGGATAAGATGGTCTGTTATTTTTAAATAGCCAATCTTTATTGCAGGTTTTTCCGCCATCGAGATACCTCCGGATAATAAGCGTATGTAAACACAACTCTCTTCTATTTATGCGCAACTTTGTTTTAAAGTCAATAACAAATGCCCGTTGGGCCAGACGCTAATTTTGTATGCCTTGCGAGGCTAAAATGTTGCACACTTTCCCTATAAAGTAAAGCAATAGTTTGTAAAACCGCCTGTCCCAATGAATTTGGAACTCACCGAAAAAACTGACCGATTATTACTCGAATTCAAAACTCCAAAAACCACTTTCAAAGGGCCTTCAAAAGGTAGTGGGCCAGGGCAAAATCCTGTTGGGTTGTCAGTTTAATATTGTACAAAGAGCCTGGGGCCACAGAAACGCAAACCCCAGCATGCTCCATAATGGACGCATCATCGGTTCCGCTGAATGACGTGACCCTGGCATGCTCAAATGCAGTTAAAACAAGATCCAGTCGAAAAACCTGGGGGGTTTGGGCCTGGAAGAGCAAATCCCTGTCAAGGGTATGTAAAATCCACTCCTTGTCAACAACCTTCTTTACGGTATCTGTAATCTTTACGACAGGGATACAGGCTCCGGTTATAACGGCCTTGGAAATACAGTCATCCATTAAGCGCTTATCGACAAAGGGCCTGACCCCATCATGTATCAGAACGATGGTTTTATCAAACGCCCCTGATAATTTTCCGGCTTTTATCAAACCATTAAAAACGGATTCCTGGCGGGTTGAGCCGCCATTTGTGTAATGGATGGGTGTTTTAAACTCATAGGGCATCACAAGAAGATCCCGGCAATAAACCCTATCCTCTGACGGAAGCACCAGAACAATATCATCAATTTTTCCATGGGAGTCAAAGGCAGTGATCGTTCTGCTCAAAACGGGGATCTTGTCCAGTTCCATGTATTGCTTTTTTTCCAGGGAATGCATGCGCAATCCCTTGCCGGCCGCAACAATGATGGCAATATTTCTAAAGCGAGGCATGTTCAGCTCAAATAAGACAATTCTTTGGGCAAAGGAATTCCTTTGCCCATATGATCTTCACCATAGTTGACACTTGCCAGGATAACAAGATCATCCAATGCCCTTGAATCACCTGTAAAGGCGACGATCTCGATTTCTTCTTTTTTAATCTTGCCCCCGGCCCATTGTATATCCAAAACAGAGGAGGCATCAAAAAAATCTTCTCCCACTTGCAGCTTAACTTCGCCACCATAATGCTGGACAATCTTTGCCACCAGGAGGCTGGGACGGCTATGGAATCCCCTGTCTTTTGGGATGCCCACATGGATGGTAGATGTTTCCATGTTTTCATTGATGATTTGAAAGGCCACTTCTTTGCCGGAGGACAGAAACTTTGCCGCATAAAAAAGGCAGAAATTAACCGCCCGATCCAAAAGGACATCCCGGTCGATTAATTCCGATAGGGCAACACTGATATTTTTATAAACATCTTTAAATCCGATGTCGTACAAATGGCGCTCGTAAAAATGCAAAAGACGCCCCATAACCTGCAGGATATGAAAAACAATGGAAAAATGACTGCGAAGCTGATCTAAAATAATATTATCAGAAGAAGATTCGGAATTTACCACATAGGAATCAAAGGAAGATTGAATATTATGTATCCGCATTTCATAGCTGCGGATAATAACTTCATTGATCTTGCCCGGGACCAGTCTGTTGATTTCCTTTAAATCGTATCGTTCATAAAAGGAAAATTGTTCAAAGTCTTTGATGACTTCAAGAAATTCACTGGCGATCCGGGTTAGATTTTCTTTTTGCTGATCTTTTGCATTAAAATCATCTATATTATGGTCCAGATGCTGGGAAGAAGAAATCCCCGGAAAATAACTTAAGTCATATCCGGTTTTAGGAATGGTGATGTCCAGGCGCCTTGCTTCCTCTAAAATCACAGGAACAGCAAGCTTGAGTGAATCCTGGATAATCCGAAGGGTATCCATGGCTTCGCGTTTGAACATTTCCTTGTGGCTACTTTCAAGGCGGTAAAATTTAAATCTGTTCAAAAGATGGCGCTGGGAATAACAGGCAAGGGAAAGGTGTCGTACGCTTGCGCTCAGTTCACGGTAAAAAACCCATTCCTTATTTTTTTTTGCCCCATGGAAATCCAGAAAATCTTCAAGTATATGGGAGGTGGTTATAAGTTTTGAATACAGTTTTTTGGTAAACAGATAATCGTCGGATTCTATATTGTTGATAAACAATATACATTTTAAATACTCAAAGGAAAAAATATTTACCTTTTCCTTAAACGAGATATCACAGGTAAGACTCATTGACACTGTCCTGGTTAAAAAAAATTTCGGTCTGACCGTCCCGTAAGCCGAATTCTGTCACCCGGGCCGGTTACCCTGCCACGGGTCAACGATCATTCATCTGGGATACATGTTGCCATGCACCTCATGCAACCTACCCGGAAACTCGGACGGACAGCCCTCAAGCATTTCCCTATTTGGTCTTGCACCGGACGGGGTTTACCAAGCTTTTCCAGTCACCTGGAAAACTGGTGCGCTCTTACCGCACCGTTTCACCCTTACCTTAAAATTGTTACCAATTTCAAGGCGGTCTACTCTCTGTTGCACTTTCCTTCACGTCGCCGTGACTCCACGTTATGGAGCGTCCTGTCCTGCGGTGTTCGGACTTTCCTCCGGGTGTCAAAGACACCCCGCGATCGTTTGGTCCGGTCAAACCGAAATTTTATTCTAGATTCACATGATAAAGGATTCTACTGCATTGCGGGCAGGAAATCAATGAAGTTCCGCGTTGAACCTCAATATATAGCTGTGGCGGAATATTCATGAAACATCCTGAACAGACCTCATGGTTTACACGGGTGACTGCAGACCCCTGGTTCATTTTTGATATTTTGCGAAACCGGTTCATGAGGGAAGGATCAAGGCTTTCCCCTATGATTTTCTGTTGTTCCAGGTATTCTTCTAATGACGCTTTATCATCCGCGCATTTTTTTTCCATCTCTGCTTGTTGGGCGCTAATCTGTTCGACCAGTAAATTATACTCTTTTTCACTTTCACTGGCGATGGACTCTGATTTTTCCCTTACATCCATAAATTCGATCAATTCGTTTTCCAGGGCATCTTTGCGTTTTTTATTGTCATCCACCTCACGGAGAAGCACCTGATATTCTTTATTGGTTTTAACCATTCTCAAGTGTTCATTGCTTTTTATAATCCGGTCATCAACAATCTGTATTTCCCGTTCACTATCGCGACAGGCAGCCTGGGCCCTGGCAAGGTCTTCTTTATTCTGAAAAAGGGCCGTCTCAAATTGTTTTAGCCGTACTGCCAATTTTGTTTTTTCTTTGTCAACTTTTTCTAGAACCGCCTGAAGCCTGACAATTTGTGTTTCAGCTTCCTGCAGTTTAATCAGTGTAGCAATATCTGGTTTTGATATATCCTTCATAGTTTATCCTTAAACTGTTTTGAATGGATCTCTTTCCTTTTTAAAGCCTTTTATTTTAATATCATATCCAAGAGATGGAAGCGCCTGCTGCAACCTTTTTTTCAGCAGATCAACCACAATTACTTCCGATGCAAAATGCCCCACATCTATCAGGCCTTTGTTATGCTCTTCGATTTGTCTTGCTTCGTGATATTTAATGTCACCGGTGATATAGACATTGGCACACGATTCCAGAAAAAGGTTCGTCAAAGAACCTCCGGAGCCCGTACAAAGAGCAATTTTGTCCACCTTAAGATTCAAGTCGCCGGCCATGCGAATCGTTTCAAGACCCAGCCGGGCCTTTACCTGGGAAATCAGGTCCTTAAAAGGGATGGCAGCGGGCAACTGACAGATTCTGCCGATCCCCTGACCGCTGTCAGATGATCCTTCCGGCCGGGAGTCTTTCAGGAGCGGTTCGTGGCAATCCATACCCATCATTTTTGCAAAATAATCGTTCAGTCCATTGATCGCCTTATCCAGATTGGTATGTGCGGACACAATACTCATATTTTGCTTTGCGGCCATGCAAATGGCAGATCCCGGCATTTTCATAAAATTGATGGATTTTTCAGGGCTGATCAGCAACGGATGATGGGTGAGCAAAAGGTCTGCTCCCCAGTCCTTTGCCGCCGCCATAGCCTCCATGGTAACATCCAGACTGATCATAATTTTTTGAATCGTCCAGTCCGGGTTACCTGCCTGAAGTCCTGAGTTATCCCAATTTTCTGCAAGGGAAAAGGGTGCAAAGGAATTGATGATATCGATTGTCTTTTTAACGGTTAATTGCACAAGGCCCCTCTATAAACAAAAAAAGCGTGATAAAATACCACGCTTTTTAATCTTATATCGGTTTGAAGTCCAACAGGCACTCATATATGACCTGACCATCCTTTTTTCATTTTTATCGCTTTCTTCGACATCTTCTTGAGCTTATTTAATGGTGGGCCCACCTGGGATCGAACCAGGGACCGACCGGTTATGAGCCGGTGGCTCTACCAAACTGAGCTATAGGCCCGTTGCCATGTAAACAAACTTGAATTATATATAGCAACCACAAGGAGATGTCAAGATTTAATTCTCGATGAATGTCTTGAGTTTCTTGCTTCTTGTGGGATGCCGTAGTTTCCGCAATGCCTTGGCTTCAATCTGCCGAATCCGCTCCCTTGTGACCGTAAAATCCTTCCCCACTTCTTCCAGGGTATGATCGGATTTTTCTCCAATGCCAAACCGCATTCTCAGCACCTTTTCTTCCCGGGGCGTCAAGGTGGCAAGGATTTTTCGGGTCTGTTCCGCCAGACTAAAATCAATGGCAGCTTCAGAAGGGATAGAAAACTTTTTATCTTCTATGAAATCACCCAAATGACTGTCTTCTTCTTCCCCGATTGGCGTTTCCAAAGAGATGGGCTCCTTGGCTATTTTAAGCACCCGCCGAACCTTATCAATTGGGATTTCCATTTTTTCCGCAATCTCTTCAGGCGACGGCTCCTTGCCCATTTCCTGGACAAGATATCGTGAAGTCCTGATAAGTTTATTGATGGTTTCAATCATATGAACCGGTATGCGGATGGTCCTGGCCTGGTCTGCAATGGCCCGGGTGATGGCCTGGCGTATCCACCAGGTGGCATAGGTGGAAAATTTATATCCCCTTCGATATTCGAATTTGTCCACGGCTTTCATCAAACCGATATTGCCTTCCTGGATTAGATCCAGAAATTGAAGCCCCCGGTTTGTATATTTCTTGGCAATGCTGACAACCAGCCTTAAATTGGCCCTTACCAATTCTCGCTTCGCATGATCTGCGTCTCTCCTGCCCTTGTCAACGCCCTGGGTTATGAGTTGCAGATCCTCTATCCCCCCTTTGACAAAACTTCTACGATGGGCTACCTGGTCAAGGACAGACCCTATATCGTTGTAAAGAATAACCGCCCGTTTTTCGGTAATATCAGTCCTTGCCGTAGCCCAGCTCACAAAAGTATCCTTGTCCGTGGCTTGTTTTATCATTGTATCTTTACGGACATTAAAGGTTTTGGCACATTTTTCCAAAAGCTTGTCAACCGTCTCAAACCAGACAATGGTATTGCGAATGCTTTTTTCTATATTATCAATCACATTGGATTCAAACCGCCACCGCTTTAAATGCTCGAAGATAGCGTCTGTATTGTCCGCAATATCCTGGTGCAGCTTTTCAAATTTCTTGGTCCCTTTTTTCAGGCCGGCCAGCTCATCCCGTCTCTCCTGATTTTCCCTGTGGATTTCACTGATAGTGGTTAAGGCTTTGAGAAACTTTTCCTGTTTGGACACTTCATCCACCACCCCATCCCCTTCATCAACATCCCGGAGCACATGCTTGGGGCGCATGGATTTTTTTTCCATCTTTTCCCCATACATAAAAATGGTAGACAATGAAATCGGACAATTGAGCATGGAACGTAATATATCACGCTCTCCATTCTCGATCTTCTTTGCGATTTCAATTTCCCCTTCCCGACTCAGAAGTGTGACCATCCCCATTTCTTTTAAATACATCTTAACAGGATCTGTCACCGCACCAAATTCAAGGTCAGACCGGTCTTTTTTGGATGAAAAAACCCCTTTTTTATCCCCTTTTTCATCATCCTCGTTATCTGAATCCGGGTCTTCATTTATATTTTTTTTCATAACCGGTTTTTTGGGAACCTTTTTTACCGGTTTTGCAGTGGTTTTCTTTTCCGCATTCTTTTCCTTATCCACCAGTTCAATTCCCATCTCCCTGAATTGTACCACGATGTCATCAATCTGATCAAAGGATTGCAAATCACCTGATATTGCATCATTTATTTCGGCAAAGGAGAGAACACCATTTTCTTCACCCTTTTTTATAAGCCTTCTCATTTCATTCTTACTGATCACTAAATTCTCTCCAGACGTATTTGTCTTTATTGCCATAAAAATGCCTCCCAAAGGCCTAAAGTTGTTGAACATCGTGTAATTGCTGAATTTCCTTCTGTTTTTGCTTTAACAATTCGGTCACATCAGCATCACAGCCCTTTTCCGCACTTATTATTTTTGTTGTTATTGTATTTTCGTTTTTTTTTCTGATTTTTATAATCCGGTTCATTAAAGCATGTGCGGTCTGACACATATCATCATTGCCGGAAAAATCATCCATTGCAAGGGATGCAATCAATTCCTGATCCCTGTGATCTTCTAATTTGGCCATAACATTAGTGACAAAGGCATCCTTGTCAAGTTCTGTGGCGATAATTTTCCTAGCGATACCCTGAAGTCGTTCTGAATAAAAACAACCCAGCACATCCTTCTCAACCACCTCGGGTATCAATTCAGGATAATTGAGCATTATACTCAGAATTTGTTTTTCCCTTGGATCAGATACCAGAATTCCCTCTTCCTGGGGAATGGGCATTAGAGGAGAGTGCCGTGTGTTTTTCTGAACATGGGCATCCCTGACTTTTTCAAGAACGGCGCTTTCATCTATGTTCAAGGTCTCTGCAAGCTCCCTTACATATAAAGATCTTAGGGCCGCATCCTGAATCAGCACCAGGTGATCTTTCATCTCATCTAAAATTTTAATCCGGCCCTCTACGGACAGGCCATGGGTGTCCATGGCAAGCCCCAGCAAAAACTGCATAATGGTTTTTGCTTTTGATGCAAGAACAAGGAAGGCCTCCTGCCCATGCTGCATCACAAATGAATCCGGGTCATTCTTGTCCGGGAGAACAAGAATCCGTGTTTCCACACCCTCTTTTATAAAAAGCTGAATGCTTCTTTTGGCTGCATTGACACCGGCATCATCGGAATCAAATACCAGAATCATTTTTGCGGCATATCCCTTGAGAATTCTGATATGTTCCTGGGTCAGTGCCGTACCCAGGCTGGCCACTGTATTTTGGATACCATTCTGATAAAGGGAGAGAAAATCAAAATACCCCTCGACAATATAAACGATCCCTTCCCTGCGGCAATGCTGCTTGGCCGCATGGAGTCCGTATAGAATCCTGCCCTTGCTGTAAACCGGCGTTTCAGGGGAGTTCATGTATTTGGGCATGCTGTCATCCATGACACGCCCCCCAAATCCTGCCACCTGCATATTGATGTCAAAAATAGGAAATATCAACCGGTTTCGGAAACGGTCATAATGTCCATTCCCTTGCTTTCTCGGCAAAATCAACCCCGAATTCACGGCAATCTGATGGCTAACACGTTCTTTTTTTAAAAAATTGACGCCCGTGTCCCATTGATCAGGAGAAAATCCAAGGTGAAAGGTTTCAATTGTGTCTGCCGTCATCCCCCTCTTCTCGAGGTAATCCATAGCCGGTCTTCCCATGGATCGGTTGCTCAAAATTCCAGCGTAAAGCATCATCACGCGTTTGTTCAGCCGAAATAAGGATTCCTTAACCTGAATCTGCTTTCTCTGCACCGGATCAATTGATTGGGTTTCAATGGTAACATTATATTTTCTTGCCAGCATTCTTGCTGCTTCAGGAAAAGAAATCCCGTGGTATTTCATCATAAAAGACAAGGCATTTCCGCCGGCACTGCACCCGAAACAATGGAAAATCTGCTTGTCTGCATTCACTGAAAAAGAGGGGGTCTTCTCGGAGTGGAACGGGCAGAGGCCAAAAAAGTTCCTGCCTGATTTTTTGAGAATAACCGATTCAGATATAATATCCACAATATCCGAAGTATTCAGAATCTCTGAAATTTTCTCTTCAGGAATAATCATCTTTGATGGCGCTGGCTCCAAATTTACAAATAATTATGCAGAGAAATAAGATAAGTCTTTAATATACCATGTCAATAATCATCTTCATAATGATAATTTTTGATTCTGGTGAACCCCTAAATTAAACAAAATGCCTATAAACTGCCTTTACTTGAAAGCGCACCGCTGAGTTTGTCGTTAATCCGGGTGGCCCCATAAAGAGACCTTCCCATGGCCTTGAAAATAGATTCAAGCACATGATGCTCGTTTACGCCATAATATGCATTTATATGGAGATTAAATCCGCCCTTAACACAGAATGCCTGGAAAAATTCCTTGGCGATATAGGCATCAAACGGACCGGTTGACTTCAAGTCATCGGGAAAATGGTATATAAGATAGGGGCGGTTGGACAAATCCATTGTCACGCGGGTCAATGCTTCATCCATGGGAACACAGCTATCACCGAATCTGAAGATCCGTTCCTTTCCTTCAAGGGCTTCACTGAGGGCCTGGCCAAGAACCAGCCCGACATCTTCTACGGTATGGTGTAAATCCACCTGGATATCCCCCTTTGCCAGGACCTTAAGATCAAAGAACCCATGAACACTAAAGGCGGTCAGCATATGGTCAAAAAACGGAATTCCCGTAGAAATATCGGCTTTTCCAGTACCATCCAGCTCCAATTGTATTTCTATCTGGGTTTCTGTTGTCTTTCTGGAAACATATGCTTTTCGGCTCATAAGACCATCCTTGAAATTGGAAGCAATCGGTTTAATGTCCACCATTTCTCGCCCCAAAAATATCTGAACGAATCCTGTTAAAATATAATTAAATCATGATTAAGTCAATTTGAATTTTAAAAACAGACTCTTTCTGTAAAGGCAGGATGGCAAAAATATGAATATTTTTAGGTAGATGCTTGTAATTTTTGACAACAAGCCTTATGGTTAGGGTATAAAAATATTGGCTTTATTATGAAAAAGACATGCCATGAACATAAATACAACGACATACAATAGCTATTCGCCCCATAAAGGACAGGGTGCAGCTTCTACAAGTCCTTCCGCAGACGTGGCTGAAACCCTTGTTATCCCTGGCTTGTCCAGAACTGCAGACAACACAACGCCCCCCTCACCCGCTGGCCAGGATTCAATACTCAATCCTGCCACAGAACCACAAGAGACCCAGCCCGGCAATTCCAAGGGGAAACAGCAGCAAACGGACACGGACAATCACCTTACCCAGGCAGAACGCCAACTGATATCTGAGCTCAAACAGATAGATTCAGAGGTCAGAGGCCATGAGATGGCCCATATCGCCGCCGGAGGCAGCCTTATTACCTCGGGGGCCAGTTTTACATACAAACGAGGGCCGGACGGACAAACGTATGCCGTGGCAGGAGAAGTCGGCATTGACACCGCACCTGTACCCGGAGATCCACAAGCCACCCTGGAAAAAATGCGACAGGTTAAAAGCTCGGCAATGGCACCTGCAAGCCCCTCCTCCCAAGATCTGAAAGTAGCCTCCAGGGCCACTGCCATGGCATCAAAGGCGCTTTCAGAACTGGCCATTCTGCGGGCAAAAGAACTGGCAGAAACCAACGAAACCCAGGCTTTTGGCAATCTGAAACAGGCGTCTGACGCCTATACGAAAGTAACTCATCTCCCGGAAAAAGACACCGGCACCTTCCGGTTGTCTGTCTGATCCTTATTTTCCCGCCCCGCCTCCTTATTTGATCAATTTAACCACCTGTTTAAACCCCTCTCCACTGGCTTCCTGCATCAGCTCAAAAAGAATCATTTCCAGGCTGGTAATCTGTCCGCCAGACTGGGTCAGGCGCTGGAGCCCTATCTCTTTATTTTCTTTGGTCCTGGAAGAGACACAATCAGCAGCCACCTGGACCTGATACCCTTGACTGAGCAGGTCATATCCGGTCTGATACACGCAGATATGGGTTTCAATACCTGTCAACAGCACCTGGTTCCGGCCAAGTGCCCTGAATTTTTTTAAAAATTCAGGGTTTTTCCAACATGAAAAAGAAAATTTTTCAATGGGGCTCTCTCCTTCCATCAGACAAGAAATCTGTCCAATGGTTGGCCCGAGCTTGGAAGGAATTTGTTCCAGCCAGAGGATAGGAACGTTCAGTATTTTCATTCCTTTTACCATGATTTCAAGGGAATTGAACAATTTGTCTTTTTCATGCATCAATTGCGCCAATTGTCCCTGTACATCCACAAGAAGCATCACCGAATTGTCAATGGTAAACACGACACACCTCCGTTAGAATTTTGCATAGATAAAATTAAATATCCGGTTTTTCAAGACCGGACATGCCGATTTTCTATAGTTTAAGTACCAGTTCAGCCGTAAAAGACAAGCATTTTTATCTCTGCCCGAAAACAATTGTCATCCATGACAATTTTTGTTATTCTAAATGACAATTAAAGGCCTGTATCTTGTTGAAAAATGCACATGAAAAATAGAAAAGCACCGTCTTGCCTATAAGAACTGCTTTTCCCACAGGGTATGACGGTGTGCACACTTCTTGCTTAGAATACCCGTGATTGTATTTTTTTAAACTTTTTTGGAGCAACCATTATGGCTTTATCCATACAAAATAATGTGTCGGCCCTGCGGGCTTTTTCAACACAGGTTTCAGTAAGTGCCAATAATGTGGCCAATGGGCTTTCAGATGATTTTAAAACAAGCAGAGCGCTCAATAGCCAGGGGAAAGACCGACAGGTAACCGCTATCGTTACAAAAACCCCCTCCCCAGGTCCCCTTGTAGAGAATCCCTTAAAAAATGATGGTTCTCTTAAGGAATTATCAAACACCGATATTGCAACAGAACTTGTGCAGCAGATTTCATCCAGCCATGGATTCAATGCAAACGCCAAAACCATACAAACCCATGAAGACACCATCGGGTCTCTGATTAATCTGATGGGATAAAACGCCATGACCCGCTTTGTTCATATGCTTCTGATTTTTGTCTTTGTCACTTACCTGTCGGGGTGCGCCGGACTTGGGACAGACTATGAAACCCCGGTTGTCAGCATCACCTCTTTTAAAGCCATCCCCGGGAAAGGCCCGGTTCCCGGATTTGAAATCGGACTGCGCATTGTCAATCCCAATCGCTCTGCCCTTGAATTAAAAGGCATTTCCTATTCAATTGCCCTTGAAGGCCGTAAGATTCTGACCGGAGTTTCCAATAAATTGCCCACAATTGAAGCCTATGGCCAGGGGGATGTTTTGTTAGAAGCTTCAATGGATTTTTTTAATAGTATTGGATTTTTTGCAGACCTTGCCAAAAACCGGAAACATGAACGGTTTGCATACAGCCTGGATGGAAAGCTGGATGTGGGCGCTTTACATCCGATTATCCGGGTAAGCAAAAAAGGACACCTTTTTCTATTTGACTCCCGACAAAATCAATAGATGAAACAATCCATATCCAGGATTATACTTTTTCTTTTTATCCTTCTTTTGACAGGGTGCGGCCTTCAAAGCCAGCAAAGGCCCACATCCCATATTCCGCCTGAAGCAAAGGACAAGGAACAGCTAATTGAAACCTTGCCCCAAAACCTGTCAGGCAAAAGAAAAACCATAGTCCGCCACGCCATATACAATCTTGGCCGACCCTATGTATGGGGCGGCGAGTCGCCTGTTCCCGGATTTGACTGCAGCGGCCTTGTTTTTTATACCCATGGAAAAGCAGGTCTCCGGGTTCCGAGAACCGCCCGGGAGCAGTTTGGAAAAGGAGATCCCATCGCAAGGAAGGCTCTTGTCCCGGGTGACCTTGTCTTTTTCACTTCCTCGGAAAAAAAATCAGATCTTCATGTGGGTATCTTCATCGGAAATGCCCAATTTATCCATGCACCCGGCAGGGGTCGTCCCGTAAGCCTTGCAAGTCTCATGAACCGTTATTTTAAAAAGTACTTCAAAGGGGCCAGATCCTATCTGATGGATGCCTCCGATCAATAAAAATGAAAAAAAATCAGGACAGGAAGGATCAAACCCTAATACAATGAAGAAAATCCCTTTTCAGGAGACACTATTTCTGAATTGACATGGGGACCACGAGTCTGATAGTATCCCCTGCAATATCAACTGTTTTTAAATAGGGTGCTCTCAAACTCCATCATGAAAAAGCTTCTCCTTATTCTTATGGTCTTTTTTCTGGCCGCTGATCTGAACGCCAAATCCAGTATTTATCCCTCCCTGCCCCTGAACAAAGATCCCAGAACAGTCCGTCCTTTGAAAGAGCTTGTTGACAACGGACTCCAGCAACAGCTTGAAGAGATTGTTCTTCGCAACCCTTCCTGGCGAAAAATAATCCGCAATAAAAAAATGACCATTGGACTTGTAGACCTGACGGATCCTTCCAATGCATTGTTTGCCGAAGTAAACGGTGATGAGATGATGTACGCGGCAAGCCTTCCCAAATTGGCCATCCTTCTAACCGCATTTCATTGTTTTGAAAAAAAGCTTCTACGGCAGACACCCGAAATCATGGAAGACCTGAACCTGATGATCCGAAAGTCCAATAACCCGGCAGCCACCCGCATGATCGAACGCGTGACCATGAATCGGATCCAGGAGGTCATGCGCATGAAAGAATATGAATTTTATGATGAGGCATCCGGCGGGGGCCTCTGGGTCGGTAAAGAATATGCCAAAACCGGGAAAAGGATGCCCGAACCCTTCAAGGGCCTGAGCCATGCCGCCACCGCCTCCCAGGTCTGCCGATTTTATTATCTTTTGGCCATGGGCAATCTCATCAACAAAGAGCGGAGCCGTGAAATGCTCGAAATTCTCGTCAACCCTGGGATAGAGCATAAATTTGTCAAAGCGCTTCATCAAATGGTTCCCCAGGCGACCATCTTCAGAAAATCCGGTACATGGAAGACCTGGCATTCGGATTCGGTCATGGTGTGGGGACCTGAATGGCGGCGCTATATTGCCGTCGCCCTGGTTGACAATCAGAATGGTGAGGCCATTCTTCGGAAACTCATTCCTGAATTGGAAATCGTACTCAAACGAAATGCTGCGCATTTGAAAACCAGGAACCTGCGGCTGACTGCCTACCAGCCCGAAAACAGCTCCAGTTATTGAATCCCCCATGATCCTCCCCAAAAAACATCAAAGATGGCAGCAACCCATCTTTGATCTTATGGCAAGGTTTCTGGATATCCGTGAAGGAGAAATCCATAGATCCATTTGGATGTTTGGGTATATCTTATTGTTCATCACCGCCCTGATGATCGTCAAGCCGGTAAGCAATGCCCTTTTCATCAATCAGTTCGGTGCCAGGCAACTTCCCTTTGCTTACATGCTCACAGCCTTTTTTGCAATCACCTTTTCCTCTGTTTATTCTTTGCTGCTCAAACGGATACCCCTGGACCGTCTGATGAAAGCGACCCTGTTTTCTGCCATTTTTCTATTGATGGTCTTCTGGGTATTTCTCCACTTCCAATGGATTAAAGGGATCTTCCTCTATCTTTTTTTTGTATGGGTGGGTCTGTTTGCCCTGATCTGCGCCTCGCAATTCTGGGTAGCTGCCGGGGTATTTTTCAATGTCAGGGAAGCCAAACGACTGTTTGGGCCCATTGGCTCAGGTGCAATTATCGGGGGGATACTTGGCGGCTACATCACCAAAATCCTGGCCCCGTCCTGGGGAAGTGAAAACCTGATGGTCATTTCCATTGTCTGCCTTTTCCTGTGCATCCTGATTATGGAAAATCTGTGGAAATCCCAAGGAGAACCGGAATTAAGATCCGATCCCAGGCCTTTTGACCCGGCGGACCTGAAAAATCCTTTGTTTCAGATCCTCAACTCCAGACATCTGACTTTTCTGGCTGCAATACTGGGGCTTAGCGTCATTGTTTCCCGTCTGGTGGATTACCAGTTTAATGTCATTGTTTCGGCAAATATCAGCGACAAGGACCAGCTGGCCGCATTTTTAGGGTTCTGGATGTCCAACCTCAATTTTATATCCCTTTTGGTTCAACTTTTTTTCACTCGAAAGATTGTGGAAATTCTCGGGGTCGGCTCTTCCTTGTTCTTTCTTCCGGCAGCTGTTTTGACCGGTGCCATGCTTACCCTGATTCACCCGGTGCTATGGACAGCCGTAGCGATAAAACTGGGCGAAGGCGGGTTTAAAAATTCTCTGAACAAATCCGGAATGGAGCTTTTGTTTCTGCCCATCCCCCTTTCCATCAAGAATCAGGCCAAAACCTTTATTGATATTTTTGTGGACAGTGCCGCAAGCGGAATTGGCGGCCTTATTCTGGTGATCCTGGTCTTTGGCACGAACATTCCACCGGCGGGTATCAGCCTGGTTATTCTTCTGCTGGTGGCCATCTGGTTTTTCCTTATTCGCCGGGTTAAAAAGGAATATGTTCACTCCTTCAGAAAAAAGTTTGAACTCAAGCCCAATACAACAGAACAGCCATTGGGGCCAATCCTGGACAGCAAAGAGGTGATCTTGAGAATCATCAAGGCCCTTGAGGACCCCGACGACAGGGAAGTTATCAATACACTCCGAAAGATCGCCCACTTTCACACCGAGAAACTGGCCCCCTGCTTTGTCAAACTCCTGGACCGGCCCCATGCCCAAATCCAGACCGAGGCCCTCAGGCAATTGTATTTCTCCAAAAAAACCAGGGTGATTGAACAGGCCAGGGCCCTGACCCGATCCAATGACCTTTCCCTGAAGAGCGAGGCGATCCGGTATCTGTTTCACAATGCACAAGAGCGATACCATTGCATGAAAATTTTTCTGGAAGACCCTGACTTTCGCATCCGGGGTGCGGCCCTGCTCTGTTTGGTAAGGGAAGCCCGCAAAAACAGGGCTCTTAAGGATATGTTCCAGCCGGACCGGCTCATTAAAGACACCCTGTTCAATGTCAAAAAGTTGTCTGACCCTGCCCAGGTGGTTTTTACCAAAAAAATCTGTATCCAGGCTGTGAGTACGGCCGATATTTATCCATTGTATTCCTATCTTTACATTCTCATGGAAGATCCGGAACAGGAGGTGGTCATTGCGGCAATTCTAGGGGCCGGTCAAACCCAGCATCCGGACTTTATCCGGGTGCTTCTCCCCTTCCTAAGCCGGAAACCTGCTTTGCGGGAGGCCGCCGTCCGGGCACTGACCTGCTACGGCACACAGGCTCTGGATCTGCTTGGCCATTGTCTTTCCAACACCTATCTGGCCTATAATATCCGGAAACATCTGCCCGAGGTCATTGCCGCTTCGGAAAGCCAAAAAGCGGTGGATATTCTTGCCCGCCACCTCAGGCAGCAGGATCTTGGCCTCAGATATGAGGTGATTCGCGCCCTGAACCGGCTGAGGATCAAGTCAAGCACCCTATTGTTTGACAAAGCCGGCGTGGTTCTGAGTATTAAGAATGAAGCAAAGGATTATATGGACATGCTCATGATTCTCTACTCCCAGAAGCAGCTGGAGCCCGACCCTGTCTCCATCAAAAATCATCCCGGAATTTCAAAGGCCAGGGAGCAGTTGATCCAGGCCCTTGAAAACAGGCTGGATGCTAGCCTCGAAAGGCTGTTCAGACTTCTTGGCCTGAAATACCCACCCGTTGAAATGTACAGTGCCTACCAGGGAAT
>Ga0180007_10003487_pt1 | contig 17499 bp, 10 predicted proteins | sample MM_PC_MetaG_FD_121122 | JGI IMG/M metagenome (GOLD analysis project Ga0180007, IMG submission 121122) | Groundwater microbial communities from the Aspo Hard Rock Laboratory (HRL) deep subsurface site, Sweden - MM_PC_MetaG | ecosystem: Environmental > Aquatic > Deep subsurface > Groundwater... | reverse complement strand
TTGACACTCTTTAAAAAAAAGGGTATAATTCTTTTTGCGCGGGTATGGCGAAATTGGCAGACGCACTAGACTTAGGATCTAGCGCCGCAAGGCGTGCAGGTTCAACTCCTGTTACCCGCACCATAATTAAAAAAGAGACGACTTGGTCGTTTTTTTATTGAGAATAAAGATTTTTAGAAGTTTTGTAATATGATGTGAAAATGTAAAAAAGCATTAAAAACTTTCTGAAAATGATGTATAATAAAAATGTTGATTAAACATACTCTTTTTGGAGGTAACTATGTTAGAGGTTGGAACAAAAGTCAAAGACTTTACTTTGAAAGACGCATTTGGGAAAGCACATGCCTTATCAGATTATAAAGGCAAGACAGTAGTTATCTATTTTTATCCAAAAGATGATACGCCAGGATGCACAACTCAAGCATGTGCTTTTAGGGATGCTTATGATGACTTCAAGAAAAATGATATTGTAGTTCTAGGTATTAGTAAGGATTCTCCAGAAAGTCATAAGCTGTTCATCGAAAAATATGATTTACCATTCATCTTATTAAGCGATGAAGCACTAGATGTCATCAACTACTTTGGAGTTTATGTTGAAAAAAGTATGTATGGTAAGAAGTATATGGGTGTAAGTAGATCAACATTTGTCTTAAATGAATCAGGTATCATTTCACATGTTTTTGAGAAAGCATCTCCAAGTGAGAATGCAGACGATATATTAAAAGTTCTTAAATAAGGATTAATCAGGAGGTATTATTATGGTAGCAAAAAAAGTTATTAAATCCATGGATGGTAATGAAGCTGCAGCATATTGCTCTTATGCATTTACTGAAGTAGCGGGTATTTATCCAATTACTCCATCCTCACCAATGGCACAATATGTTGACCTTTGGGCATCAGAAGGCAAGAAGAATTTATTTGGAATGCCAGTTAAAGTCGTAGAAATGCAAAGTGAAGCTGGAGCAGCTGGAACTGTACATGGTTCATTGCAAATGGGTGTGTTAACCACAACCTATACAGCTTCGCAAGGTCTTTTGTTAAAAGTGCCTAACATGTATAAGATTGCTGGACAATTGCTTCCAGGTGTCATTCATGTTGCAGCAAGAAGTATTGCTTCTCAAGCACTATCTATCTTTGGTGATCACCAAGATGTTATGGCAGCACGCCAAACAGGATTTGCTTTACTTGCATCTACTGGTGTTCAATCTGCTATGGATATAGCAGGTATTGCACATTTAGCTGCAATCAAATCAAGTATTCCTTTCCTTCATTTCTTTGATGGTTTTAGAACTTCTCATGAGGTTCAAACTATTGAAGTCATTGATTATGAAGTTTTCGATCGTTTGCTTGACAAAGAAGCAGTCGCTCAATTCAGATCAAAAGGATTAAACCCAGAACATCCAGTAACACGCGGTACTGCACAAAGTGATGATGTTTATTTCCAAACCAGAGTTCTACAAGCATCATACTATGCAAATGTACCAGACGTCGTTAATGAATACATGACAGAAATCTCTAAGGTTACTGGTAGACCATTGGCACCATTTGTTTACTATGGTGACAAGGAAGCTACTGATGTGATTATTGCTATGGGCTCAGTCATTGAAACTGCACAACAAACTGTGGATTTCTTGATGGCTCAAGGTAAAAAAGTAGGATTATTATCTGTTCATCTTTATCGTCCATTTAGTGCAGAGTACTTCCTAAGTGCAATGCCTAGCACTGTTAAAAGAGTTACAGTTTTAGATAGAACAATTGAACCTGGTGCTACGGGGGATCCTTTATTCCTTGACGTCAGATCTATCTATTATGGAAAAGAAAATGCACCACTTGTTTTAGGTGGAAGATATGGACTTTCATCTAAAGATACGACACCTGCGATGATTAAATCAGTGTATGAAAATATGGTTGGTGAGCAAAAAGATCAATTTACAATTGGTATTGATGATGATGTGACATTTACTTCACTTAAATTCGAATCAAGTGATGAGATTACAGATAAAGATGCAACTGAATTATTATTCTTTGGTCTAGGTTCAGATGGTACAGTTGGAGCATGTAAGAATATCACTAAAATTCTTGGTGATCATACATCATTATATTCACAAGCTTATGCATCATATGATAGCAAAAAAGCTGGCGGTGTAACACGTATGCACTTGCGTTTCTCTAAAAATCCAATTCGCTCTACTTATCTTGTTAACTATCCAAACTTTGTATCATGTTCAACAGATACTTATTTGACAAAATATGATATGTTAAAGGGTCTTAAACAAGGTGGAACCTTCTTGCTCAATACACAAACACCTAAGGAAGATATTGAAAAGTTGTTACCAAATAAGATTAAGCGTCAACTAGCTCAAAAGAAAGCTAAGTTCTATATCATCAACGCAGTTGACATTGCTTATGAAATTGGTTTAGGTAGAAGAATTAATACAATTATGCAATCTGCATTCTTCAAGCTTAATGATCATTTAATGAATGCTGATGAAGCAAATAAATATATGAAGAAATACTCTGAAAAGACCTATGGTAGAAAAGGCGATGCAATCGTTCAGATGAATGCTGCAGCTATCGATGCTGGTTATATCAATTTAGTCGAAGTGGAAGTTAAATCTGATTGGTCAGTTCTTATTGATGAAGTCAAAGCTGATTCAAGCGAAAGACCTGATTTTGTTAAAAAAATTGCTGATGTAGTTAATGCTATAGAAGGTGATTCACTTCCTGTTTCTGCATTCTTAGGTTATGAAGATGCACATATGGAAAATGGTTCGACTGCGTATGAAAAACGCGGTATAGCTAACTATGTTCCAGAATGGAGATCTGAAAACTGTATTCAATGTAATGCTTGTGTATTCGCATGTCCTCATGCTGTTATTCGTGCCTTTTTGGCAGATGGAACAGAAGCTGCAAATGCTCCTGAAGGCACTAAGTTATTAGATGCTAAAGGCAAGAATATGGAAGGTATGAAGTTCACCATTCAGGTATCGACATTAGATTGTACTGAATGTGGTGTTTGCGTTCAGGTATGTCCTACTCCAAATAAATCATTAGTTATGGTTCCAATTGGAGAGCAATTAGCTATAGGCTCACAACAAATTGCTGATTACTTCTTTAACGAAGTAACATATAAGAATCTTGGTGTTGATAGCACAAAGAATCTAAGCTTTAATCAACCTTTGTTTGAATTTTCTGGAGCATGTGCTGGTTGCGGTGAAACGCCATATATTAAAGCACTAACTCAACTTTATGGTGACCATATGGTATTTGCAAATGCTACAGGTTGTACATCCATTTATGGTGGATCATTCCCAGCAACACCTTATACCACCAATGCTGAAGGCTTTGGTCCTGCATGGGCAAATTCATTATTCGAAGACAATGCTGAATTTGGTTTTGGTATGAAGATTGCATATGAAACCATTAGAGATCGTATCCAATCATTATTCGTTGATCATCTTGATGAAATGCCAGAAAGCTTGAAAGTACTTGTGGAAGAATGGTTATCAAACCGTAAGAGTGCTGAAATTACTAGAAAACTTAAGAAACCAATCATTGCTGAACTTGAAAAGATTAAGAAACCATATGCGAAAGAATTACTTGATGTTAAAGAATACTTAGTTAAGGTTTCACAATGGATTATGGGTGGCGATGGCTGGGCATATGACATTGGATATGGTGGTATTGATCATGTTATCGCAAATAACGAAGATGTTAACATCCTTGTTCTTGATACAGAAGTTTATTCAAACACGGGTGGTCAGTCTTCAAAATCTGCTCCATCAGGATCAATTGCTAAATTTACAGCTGCTGGTAAGCCAGGCAAGAAGAAAGATTTAGGTGCGATTGCTATGAGTTATGGGCATGTCTATGTTGCTCAAATTTCTCATGGTGCTTCTCCTGCTCAAGTCTTAAAAGCTCTAAAGGAAGCTGAAAGCTATGATGGTCCATCACTTATCATTGCATATGCACCATGTATTGAACATGGTATTAAAGGTGGTTTAACCAATACATTTGCACAGGCTAAGCTTGCTACAGAATGTGGATACTGGCCAACATACCGTTTTGACCCAAGAAAAGAAGCTGAAGGAAAGAACCCATTACAACTAGATAGCAAAGCTCCAGTTTGGGACAAATATCATGATTATCTATTAAGCGAAGCTAGATATTCTCAACTTGCACAAATCAATCCAGATCATGCATCTGAGTTACTTGAAAAGAACTTAAATGATGCTAAGCGTAGATATACAATGTATAAGAGATATGCAGCAATGGATTACTCATTGCCTGAAGAAACAAAATAAGATAGAATTTTGATTAAAGGCTTGAACTTAACCAAAGGTTCAAGCTTTTTTGTCTTCCTCAAGTAATATACTGCCGTTAATCATAAAAAACTTGACACGGTCAAGCAATCGTATTATGATATTATTAATAATAAAATAAGAGAAGAGGAACAATATGAAAAAAATCATACTCATTTTAGCACTATTTACATTCCTGCTCTCATCTTGTACACAGCCTGAGGAGGAAATCATTACTTACACAATTACTTTCGATAGTAATGGTGGGAGTTCGGTTGCTAGTCAGGATGTTGATAGTGGAGCTCTCGTAACAGAACCAGTAGACCCAACCCGTGAAGGGTTTATCTTTCAATACTGGTATACAAGCGATGCAGAAGTTGCTTATGTTTTTTCTACACCGGTTGCAGATGATTTGACTTTAATAGCTTCATGGGAAGAAATCATTCTTGAAATGACAGATGCAGAAAAAATAGCTTTTGATATAACAGAAGTTGAAGCAGGCATACTTGTTGATCAATATCAACTGAACTTACCTATTAGAGGTGCAACTTATAAAAGTGCTATCAAATGGACAAGCCAGTCAGATTATGTTTCAAGCACAGGATTTATTTTACCAGTTCCATTAAGTGATAACACAACAGTAGGACAAATCACTGGTGAATTTACACTTAACGGTGTAAAGGTTTCACATGTATTTGACATACCTTTAACACATATGCAACAGGTTGAAATTGCAAGTACACGTGTCGTCCCATTTACAAATTTAACAACAGAATATACTGTTGAAGATGCAGATGTCAACCTATATTTTGAAGATGGCGGCTATGTCCCATATATCAAAGTTGTCGATTTCTTCAGCTTATTGGAAGGATTCATTGATCCAGCTGTTGAATTCACATTTACAAAAGGTGAAGGCACTCTAGAAATCTTTTACCAATATTATGATGAAGATTACAATGAAACATACGACCTTATTGTTAATATCGATGTTAATGAAAACACGATTACCACAAATGACCCAGGATTCTATTGGGCATATGTATATTCAACTGAAACCAATTATGGTCGCCATATAGAGTACGATATAGATAACCCTGATGCAAGTTTTGTAGAAGGTGAAAATGTTGTTTATGATTTAGATAATTACAGTTTGGATATGACAGTTTATGAAGGTGAAGTTGTATTACCATATTATATTGTCAATCAATTGTTTGCGGGATCCAGTTATTATAATGTTTATTACAATTATGATGGTCTTTATGGTATTTACTCACTACCTGAATCGGGTAGTAAAGAATATAACACCATAAAACGTAGTTCGATGAATAACGAAGACATTCCAGCAGATTTATTAGTTCACACATTCAATATGTTGGCATTTAATTTAGATAGTTTCTATGGTCTAAAGGACATCATGGAAGTTGATACATATTATGATTTATTGACAGAACAAAGAAACAAGATTCTATTAAATGATCCTGAGGATTTTGATTATGCTATTCGTGATTTACTACTTAAACAAATAGATGAACCACACACAAGTTATGGATATTCTTCATATTTCAATAAGGTAACTTGGGCAGGTCCAGAAACAAATCAACTCACATATTATGGTTCAAGATTTACACAGTGGTACTATGATGGTTTAGTTGCTGTAGATAATGTGCTTGAAGCGAAATGGGGTGTCAACCCTGATGGTGGATGGACTGCGGGTTCACCAAACAGACCACATTATTGGTTCTTAAATGATGTTTCAGTCTTGTTATCTCTTGATGATTTTTATACAGCAGATATTGAAGAAAGTCCAACATACAATGGATTATTAGCAGCTGATGCACTCAGTTTAAATGACGTAACCAATATATTAGCTGAGATTTCGGGAGGAACAAAGTATTTCTTCTATAACAGTAGCACTGACAAGTATAATCAATTAGAAGTGTTAGTCAAAGGTCTAGATGCTAATTATGTAGCAACATATGGTGCAGCACTCATTGCTTTAGGTTATGAATATAAATTAGAAACATCAACAGATACAGATAAACAAAATGGGTATTATGAGATTACAGTTGCTAGTGAAGATGATCCATTAGTCAATATATCTTATATGGTTCAAATCACATTTGATGCAGATCTTAATTTGTTTTATCTAGGTATTATTGATAGTGTGCCTTTAGATTACGCATCATCTTGGCCATTTACAGTTGATGTGTTTGACACAGTAAATTCTGATAGTGCAGTTTATATGGAAATGATGTTTGATCAAATTCTTGCAATTGCTCCAGGTTTAGAAAATGTCATGCTTGACTTATCTTGGAATACTGGAGGTAATGTGGGTGCACTTTACAGAATCGTAGGGTTCATCACTGATCAACCTTTTAGAGTGAGCAGCATAGATCGAGATACTGGAGGATTCTCTAGTAGTTACGTTGTTATCGATGGAGTTCCTAATTATTCACACTTGAATTGGTCATTATTGATCACTCCAGTCACATTCAGTGCAGCTAATTCAATGGCGACCATTTTTATGGAAAATAATCTTGGACCTATCATTGGGAAACAATCAGGTGGAGGTGCTTGTTCAATCACCCCAATCTTGCTTCCAAACGGAACTGCGTTTACAATGAGCAGCAATAATATCAATGCTTATAGAACTGGAACTGGAACTGAAGAAGATCCTTATGTGTATCACAATAATGAATTTGGCATCACTCCAGATTATCCAATTGATATTCAAGACATCTATGATATAGATACTCTTTTACAGGTTTTTGCTGAGTAATCTTTCAATTTCGAATAGAATGACGAAAAAAGCATAAAACTAAGTAAAATTTATATAAAGAAGTCCTGTAAGAAAACGTTTTTATTAATATTTATGTGATAGATACTGTATTTTTAGAATTTTGTGGTATAATTATACAAACCAATTTTAAGAAGAAAAGGAGAGAAAAAAATGAAATTCCCCAAAAAAATGCTTTTAGTATTTACACTTTTATTGGCAGGCTTTGTTCTATTAGCTTGTAAACCAGCAGAAGTGGTAGATGTAGACCCTGTAATCTCAGGTGCTGGTGCTGTAGCAATTGATCTTTATGATGAATTTGATCCTCTTGCTGGCGTAACCGCTGCTGATGAAGAAGACGGAACTTTGACAGTTACTGTTACATCGAATAACGTTGATAATACAGTTGTTGGTACATATCAAGTTGTTTACACTGTAACTGATAGTGCTGGTAATGTTGTTACTGTTACTAGAGTTGTCACTGTTAATGCTCTTGCAGTTGAAGATTATCCACTTGCACAATATTTAAGTGGTGTTGATTTATCTAAACTTCCTGCAGAAGATAAAGGTATCCTATTTGCTGCTGCTGAACGTTATCTATTAGAAAACGTATATGCAGGTGTGCCACTTTACACTAGAGCTACTAGAGTAATGTATTCTGACAGAGTTCAATTATTCAGTCCAGAATATAATGGTGTTTTAGGATTTGGTACTGGCTTCTCACAATTCTCTGAAGACGATTCAAATGTCTTAATGTATGGTAGCACTGCTGGTAACGTAGGCGAATATACATGGAGAGCATCATTTAACACAGACCCAACAAGTCTTAACCCATGGAACGCTGATGATTCAAACACAGCTACATTTACAGATTTGTTTAATGGCGCTTTGTATGATTTCTATTTTGATGCTTCCAAGACAGGTTATGAAATTTTACCAAGTTTGGCTAAATCTGAACCAATCGCTGTTAATCCAACAGTCACTAATGGTAAGACATATGCTAAGATTTGGCAAATCGAATTAAAAGATGATTTACAATGGGCATTCCATCCAGATACTGATGTTTCAGCACTTCCTGCTGGATATGCAGATTTAGATGCTTCTGACTACTTATGGACATGGCGTTATGCGCTTGAAAATGACTGGTTCAGAGCTAGAACTGGTGGTGGAGACTTTGTAAGCCAAGGTATTAAGAATGCTGCTGAATTCCTAAATGGTACTGCTACTTGGGATCAAGTTGGTCTTCGTATGGCTGCTGGTAAGACAAACACACTAGAATTTGAATATACAAATGAAAAGAGTACATTCGATTTCAAATATGGTTTTGCTGGTCAAGTCTTAACTCCAATCAACCAAGAATTATTTGAAGAACTTGGTGAAGATTATGGTATGACTCCTGCTGATGTTGCATCAAGTGGTATTTATGTATTTGAAACTTGGACTCCAGGACAATTACTAACTTATACTAAGAATGAATTACATCCTGATAGTGCAATGTATCATTACACTGGTTACCAATATCGTTATGTTGATGGTTCAGACAATATTTTTGCTGAATTCTTAGCTGGAAGACTTGAAAGTGCTTCAGTTCCTGCATCAGAAGTTACAAATTACGCATCAGATCCACGCGTAAAGACTGCTCCAGATGCTACAACATGGCGTTTAATGATTAATGCTTTCGGTACAGAAGAAGCTAGAGATGCTTATATTGAAGAATTCCCAGGTGTTGGTCTAAGTGAAACATTTGTTCCAGAACCAATTCTACAATATCTTCCAATGCGTCAAGCTTTATATTATGGTTTTGACAGATATTATGCAGCTGTTGATCTAGTTAAACTTTATTTACCAGCTCATACATTATTTGCTCCAACCTATTTCCTTGATGGTGAATCAGGACTTTCTGTTAGAGGTACTGATGCTGGACAAGCTATCGTCGATGACTTTGGTGGTGGATCTAATGGTTACTTCCCAGATGCTGCACTAGATTTATTCAAAGATGCAGTAGCTGCTGGTATTGCTGATGGATACTATACTGCTGGTACTGCACAAGCTTATACTGAAATTGAATTGGTATTAACTTATGCATCAAGTGGTAATACATCTGCACAAGCTATGGTTTCTAACATTAAAGAACAATACGAAGAATTATTAGTTGATGAAGTTAACTTTGTTAAAGTCATTATCACTATTAATGATGTTGCGTTCCCAAATAACTATTATGATTACATGATGGTTGCTAATACCGATTTAGGTATTGGTGGTATTAGTGGTTCATTATTGGATGCTCCAAGTTTCTTGGATGTATTTGCTGATGATAACCGCGGTGGATTTACTCTTAACTGGGGTATTGACACAACTACACCAAATATTCCTGTTGCATATACTAACCTAGAAGGTAAAGTAGTTTATGAAATGTGGAGTTATAATGCATTAATTGAAGCCTTAACTGGTAAGATTTATGTTAAGAACGGTGGAGAACAAACTTCTTGGTCAAGTGCTGACGACTTAATCAATGCATATCTTGATATGAATGGTGAAGTTCTTGACTCTTCAAGTGACGGATCAGTATTAGCTGGATATGTCTTAGGTGATGATTTAGCTACAATCGCTGCAGATGAAGGATTTGATTCTTTAGTTGCTAAGATCGTTGTTACTGAAAGTGGAGCTAACATGTTATATGTTATTTCTCTTGAAGGTTCAAATTACAGCATGTACGATCAAGCAGCTTTATACACATCTGCTGATGCTGCAATCGAAGCTGACTCTGGTTATGAATTAATTGCTCCTGCTGTATTGTTAACTACTGATGCTGCAGTTGCTGCTAATGCTTATATCGCTGCAAGTTACGGTTATTTAACAATCGCTGAAGTTGCTGAAGAAACTGGTGCTCCAGCTGAATTTGTTGAAGTTTACGCTTGTGATTGGGATGGTTGGTCAGATGCTTATGTCGTAGTTCACATTGGTGATTACTTCATTGGTTGGTACTGGTTATAATTCTCAATAAGTAATTAATACTTTTACATTTTAACATTCACAATAATTAAATAGTAATAAAAGGGGTGCCGTCGATAAATATAGATTTATATGATGGCCCCCCTTATTATGCTATTTACATCGAATTTATGTGCTATTATTATTAATAGAATTTGATGTAATAACACATGAACTATGATATAATTAAAAAAAATAAGTAAGGAAGAGACGAGATGACAAAATACATTATTCAAAGAGTCATATGGATATTCATAATCTTATTTACAACACTCACGATTACTTTTGTGTTGCTTAAATTAGCCCCTGAATATCCGCCTACAAAAAATGAAGAAAAGGATACCTGGTTAGAAAAACAAGTAACAGATGGGTTCTATACCTCTGAATATTACGATGCCAATGATCCTGAAGCTATGCTTCAAGTAAGTATCATAAGAGATACACATCCCGGGATTAATAGAACAGTATTCATCGTAGCACCAGTAAGAGATAGTACTATCGTTAAGATTTTCTACCGTGTTCCTATTGCAACTCAATATTTTAGATGGTTAGAAAATGTCATTAAAGATTGGAATTGGGGAACTTCAACAAAAATTAGGGTTAATGTTCCAGCCTTTGATATTATATCTGCAAAAATGCCTTTGACATTATCGATCAATATAGTATCTTTACTCTTTTATTTGCCATTCGGTTTTCTATTTGGTATACTTGCTGCACTCAAAAAGGATACGTTCGTTGACAACTTCATGCAAATTGTTGTCATGGTGTTTTTGTCTGTGCCTGCTCTAGTTTTCATATTAATTTTGATAATTTTATTAAGTTATAAGATGAATAATTTCTTACCTTCCTTATTCCCTTTAGTCGGGGTTGAATCGAATGCGGAAGTAGCAAAAGGATATATTATTCCAGTACTTGCAGTTGGTTTGCCATCAATTGCTGGGCTAACAAGAATTCTAAGAGCAGAACTATCCGAAGTATTAACTTCAGAATTCGTTTTATTGGCTAAAACTAAGGGTTTAAGCCACACACAAGCTGTATTAAGACATGCTATTAGAAATTCATTGGTCCCAATGGTGCCTATAGTTATTGGCTCATTTGCTGGTCTGCTAGGTGGTTCTTTCATCTTAGAAAGAGTTTATGCAATACCAGGTGTAGGTAGAGTTACATTGCAAGCCCTAACTACAGCTAATTATGATTATAACGTTATTATGGTTTCAAGTGCTTTTTATAGTACAATCGGATTATTTACCGTACTGATTGTCGACCTTTCATATGGATTAATTGATCCACAAATCAGAATGGGGGCTAGAAAGTAATGAGTCAAAAAGAATATAGCAAAGACTTTTTTACATTGGTCCAAGAAAATGAACGTCTATTAGATAAACCGCTTAAGACTAAACAATTAAGCTATTTTCAAGATGCAATGTTAAGATTTACCAAAAACAAATATAATGTTATTGCGACAATTATCTTATCGTTTATGATTTTATTATCGATATTTGTCCCAATTCTCACACCAAAAGACTTATACACTCAAACAAACTCTTCACTCGTTACACTTCCTCCAAGAGTTCCATTATTGGAAAAATTAGGTATTATGGATGGAACAAAGGAATTTGAAGGCCAACCAGTTGATTTATCAACTATTGATCCAGAAACTGGACTTGGTTATCCAACCATTGGTTTTCAACAAGAGTACATCTTAATGGATACACTGAAAAATGAAGAAGTCATTGGAGCTGATAGAAGTGCTCTATTTGTTGGTGGAACTAATGATTTATATGTGAATTTTGATCGCTTAGCCTATGCAATTATAACACCAACTATTCATAATTTTGTTACTGGTCAAACTATTGAAGTTGATATTGATGAAATCGTAGGTAATGGTATTGTTAAAGTTTATTTAGCAGCTACTTTATCTGATGCAGGCATTGCTTCATGGGATGATCTGACTTTACTAGGCACTGCTACTACAGTTGGTGTCAGCACAATCGACCCATTCACATCGATTACATCTGGTACAGCAGGTTATGTTATTTATAAATATGAATTATCAAATCCTAGTGTCTCAGGTAATGATTATGTTTCATTAAACTCTGTAGGTGTTAAGAATGCAAGTGATGAAGTTGTCGTTACTTACACAGGATATAACTTGTCAACATTTAATTTATATTCACTCAGTGATGCTTTAGAAAATGGACGTTATGTTCGAAATAATGCAATTATGGTTGTTGCATCTTTTAGATATGACGTATATGAAGCACTATTTGGTGATAAGCCTAGAACTATTGGTGAAGTTCAATATTTACAGATTTTAGCAGATAATCCTGACATGGAAGATTCAATTGAAGTTGATCCTCTAGATCCAAATGCTTGGACATTTGGAGAAGGATTCCCATTAACAAAAGTGACTGGAATTACTCAGACAACAATTGCTGGAAGAATTTATAGAAACTATAACGTCATGATGAATGGAGCATATGATCTAGGATTTGAAACTGCCCCATACTTCTTATTTGGAACCAACGTATTTGGACAAGATCTATTTACTTTAATTTGGTTAGGTCTTAGAACATCGTTATTATTAGGTTTCATGGCTGCACTTGTTAATATTATTCTTGGTGTCATTTGGGGTGCTACAAGTGCCTATTATGGTGGTCAAGTTGATATATTAATGGAGAGATTTACAGATATCTGGGGATCATTCCCTCAAATTACAATGATTGGTATTATTACCGTATTAATTGGACCAGGCTTTACAGCTTTATTTATCTTCATGATTTATGATGGATGGATAGGTGCTGCAAAAGTTACAAGATCACAGTTCTATCGATATAAAGGTCGAGAATATGTTCTTGCAGCCAGAACTCTTGGTGCATCGGATCGAAGAATTATCTTTAAACATATCTTACCAAATGCTTTAGGAACAATTATTACTAGAGTTATCTTAAGTATTCCTACAGTTATTTTCCTTGAAGTTAACCTATCTTATTTAGGATTTGGTATTGGTAATGGTCAAGCATTAAAAATCGGACCAATCTCACTTACAGGTACATCAATTGGTGTTATTTTGAATGATGGTCAACAACAAATTTTCGCTGGCAATCTTTGGATGGTTGTCTTCCCAACAATTATCACTTCAATATTGATGATTACTTTTAATATGTTTGGGAATGCATTGCGCGATGCACTCAATCCACAGTTAAGAGGTAGTGAATAATGAGTAGAGAAAAAATCTTAGAAGTAAACAATTTATGTGTGTCATTTAAAACACCTAATGGTCTCGTTAGAGCGGTTAGAGATGTTTCATTTGACCTTTATAAAGGTGAAACACTGGCAATTGTTGGTGAATCTGGTTCAGGTAAATCTGTAACCAATCGAGCTATCATGGGTATTTTGGCGCGCAACGGTATTATTGATGGCGGAGAAATATTATATAGTAACCAGGATTTAACGAAGCTTTCTGAAGAAAACTTCCACTTGATTAGAGGTAACAAAATTGGGATGATTTTCCAAGATCCCCTATCAAGTTTAAATCCTATTATGAGAATCGGCAAACAAATAACAGAAGCAATGCTTGTCAACGGCGACCGTGTTAAAAATAGACAACATGACTTATACCATAAGGAATATCATGATTATCTTAATATGATAGCACGCATCAAACTTGCTGATAATGAATTAAAGAATAGAATATTTGAACTGAATACAAATAAAGAGATTGAAAAACCTGAAAAGAAAACAAAGATTAGCGAATATAAGGCTAAGCATACTAAGGTTGTTCATGAATTCAAAGCATTATTGCCAGATCTAAAAGCAAAATATTTAGATTCTAAGCATAAAGCTGTTGCTCAAACAAAACAGGAAACTGCTGTTTTATTAGCTGATAAGAAAGAAGCATTTGCTAAACTCAAGTTGGAATTAATCAGCAAGAGAAACGAATTGAAAGGTCTTTCAAGATCAGAAGAAAGATATACTAAAATTGTTGATGAAATTAATCAAATCAAAGAAAAAATCGCTAACAATTCTGAAGAGTATACAAGAAAATTCAAGGTTACCAGAAGAGAAGCTTATGAAAAAGCAATCTCAATTATGAAAGAAGTGGGTATTCCAGAACCTGAAAAGCGTTTTACTCAATATCCATTCCAATTTTCTGGTGGTATGAGACAACGTATCGTTATTGCGATTGCTTTGACTGCTAATCCAGAATTATTGATTTGTGATGAGCCAACTACCGCACTTGACGTTACAATTCAAGGACAAATTTTGAATTTGATTCAAGACATTAAAAAAGAACGTGATTTATCAGTAATTTTCATTACACATGATTTAGGTGTGGTAGCAAATATGGCTGATCGTGTTGCAGTTATGTATGCTGGTAAAATAGTCGAATATGGATCACTCAATGAAATATTCTACGAACCTAAGCATCCATATACATGGGCATTGCTATCAAGCGTACCAGATTTAGATACAAAAGATAAGCTTTTATCTATTCCAGGTACACCTCCTGATATGCTCTTTCCTCCAAAGGGAGATGCCTTTGCAGATCGAAACCAATTTGCATTAAAGATTGACTTCTATGAAGAACCACCATTCTTTAAGATCAGTGATACACATTATGCAGCAACGTGGTTATTGCATCCAGATGCACCAAAAATACCTATGCCTAAGATTATTCAAGATAGAGTTGATCGTTTTAAAGCTGAGCATATTGAAAATGTAGCTCAAGATAAACTCGATTTGAAGAAGAACAGCAGCAAGAAGAATGAAGGTGAGAATGTATGAACCAAAACAAAGAAGATATGAATGAAAACAGAGAAGAAATATTAAAGGTATCAGGACTTAAACAGTATTTCAGACTGGGTTCAGGCAAAAGCAAAATGGTGAATAAAGCCGTTGATGACATTTCTTTTTCAATCTATAAAGGTGAAGTTTTCTCACTAGTTGGTGAGTCAGGTTGCGGTAAGACAACCACTGGTAGATCAATTATTAAGTTGTACCAATCTACAGGTGGAGAAGTTTATTTCCATGGAACGAGAATTTTTAGTGATGTTGCCAAGGAAAAAGAAATTTTCAAAGAAAAGAAAACAAAACTTGATGATCAGAAGAAACTCGAAACGGATCAACTTCAAGAAAGATTAACAGCTGGAAGAGTTACAAAAGAAGATTTTTCAGAAAAAGTTAGAGAAATAAATGATAAGTACAATCAAGAACTTTCTGAAGCTCACGATATCCTTAAAAGTGCAAAAAGAGATAGAAGATTTGAATCTATCATTGATGAAAAAGCTCTAAAAGCTAGAAATCAGATTCAGTCATTTCCTGAATATCAAGAAATTGTTCAAAAGTATAAAGAACTCAATAATGATCTTAAAGCTGAAATAGCAAAAGGTAAAATGTTAGCCGATTCAGCAGAATTAAAGAAATTGCAAAAAGAAATAAAATTAAATGAAATAAGACAAAAACAAGATATCTCCAAATTAAAGTACAACATGATCAATAAAAACCGTTTATTGATGCGTAAAATGCAGATGATCTTCCAGGATCCTATTGCATCCCTTAATCCTAGAATGACTGTTAAAGAAATTATTGCAGAAGGACTAAGAATTAATGGCGTTAAAAATGAAAAAGAAATTGATGAACGCGTCAATGAAGCCTTAAAAACTGTTGGACTGGTTCCAGAACATGCGAGCCGTTATCCACATGAATTCAGTGGTGGACAACGTCAACGTATTGGTATTGCTCGTGCACTTGTTGTTGAACCTACATTCATTATTGCTGATGAACCAATCTCTGCACTAGATGTTTCCATTAGAGCACAGGTCATCAATTTGCTTAATGATTTAAGAGAAACAAAAGGCATTACTATCATGTTTATTGCCCATGATTTGTCTGTAGTTAAATATTTCTCTGATCGCTTGGCCGTCATGTATTATGGTCATCTAGTCGAAATAGGAGATAAGAATCGAATTTTTGATAACCCATTACATCCATACACATTATCACTTATGGCGTCGATACCACTACCGGACCCTGAGTACGAAAAGCGCAGAGGAAGAACCGTTAGATACAATCCTGCTAAGCAGCATGATTATTCTAAAGAAGCACCAAGCTTGCGGGAAATTGAACCAGATCATTTCGTATTATGCAACACTGAAGAGTTCAATAGATATCAAGAGCAGCTAAAGAATAAATGAAATATTTTAGATTAGCAATCATTTTTATTGCGATACTCGTGCTTTCGTTATTGTTGCATCTGTTGGTTTATCAAAGTGATTTTACGTATGCAAATATATCAAATTCATTATTTGTAGTGAGTATCATCTTGTTTTTACCATCTATCGTAGCTATGACTGGAGCATATCAGTTATTTCATGGATTTCGTTATGTTGTCAAAGTATTTGTGTCACCTTCTTTTAGAAGAAATTATCCTAATTTTAGGGAGTATAAAGAAGAAAGACAGACTGAGATTAAAACGACTTTCTTTAAAGAATTGCTGATAGCCTCATTTATTATTTTGATAGCCTCGATCATTTTAGCTAGAGTTGCAATGTCATGAGCGATGTTCAAAAAATAAACAGAAAGTTTCTGTTTGCTCTAATATCATTTATTGTTTATATCCTGTTTGTTGTGCTATTTTTAATTTTTGGTGGATATATCATTCCAATTGTTAATCTCGTTCTTGTTTTGGATGTTGTCTTATTAATTGGATCTTTATTTGTCGTATCGGCATATAAAACCAAATTTGATCAATTAACCAATATTTCATATATCATAAAGATCCGTGCGAATCCTGGTGAACCATTACCTATGAACCACACGCTGACTCTTGATTATTATAAAGGTTATTTGCAAAGTCAAGACTTTGTCTTGTACAATCACGATAAGCAGCATGCATTATATTATCGTTTGACAAAAGATAAAATCAAAAAGATGCTAAGCAGATATATGCTAGAAGTAGTTGTTGTTGAATTTTTGAAATCCGATTCATTTTTTCTAGATATCGTAGATTCTGAAATTGGTAAAATCCAACAATTATTCCTTTCGGAGCGTAAAACAATCGATCGCATGCTGATGACTCAAATTAAAGAAATCGACGATCTTGATGATAAAACAAGAGATTCAATTAAGGAAATTGTATTTTTCAAAACAAGAATTGGCATCATTTCAACCATAAATATAGGATTACATCGACCATCAAAAACTGCAATCTTGCTTTATTCTGATGTTTATAATCCTAGTTTGTATTATCGACATCATGTGGAACTAATCAAGAAAATCATATAATTAAAAGACCTGATCTGACGAATTCTAATGTATACCCTATGTCAAGGACTAAGTGAAAAAAGACCTTAATAATTTAAATCATTTAAGTAAGATGGTTGTTCTTTTAGAGAGCGGCCATCTTTTTTATTGTTTTTGTCTCTAAGC
>Ga0180007_10003486_pt1 | contig 17501 bp, 15 predicted proteins | sample MM_PC_MetaG_FD_121122 | JGI IMG/M metagenome (GOLD analysis project Ga0180007, IMG submission 121122) | Groundwater microbial communities from the Aspo Hard Rock Laboratory (HRL) deep subsurface site, Sweden - MM_PC_MetaG | ecosystem: Environmental > Aquatic > Deep subsurface > Groundwater... | reverse complement strand
TCCTACGCTTTGTCATCATCCTTCGGTGAAGCCCACGGGCTCCTGCCGTGTCTGCCTGGTGGAGTTCAGCGTCCGCGGTGGCTCCAAGAAGCTCACCTCGTCGTGCACCTACGTCGTGGAGCCCAACCTGTCGGTGGAGACGCACTCCGAGCGGGTGCTCAAGCACCGCCGGACCGTGCTGGAGCTCCTGCAGGCGCGCGTCCCCGACAGCCCGGAACTGAAGAAGATGGCCAAGGACAATGACGTCCGCCTGGAGCCGCGCTTCCCGGTGATGAAGGAGGACTGCATCCTGTGCGGGCTGTGCGCCAGGGTCTGCGAAGAATCCGTGGGTGCCAACGCGCTGGCCATGGAAGGGCGCGGAACGGACACTTTTTTCCATCCGCCGTTCGGCGAGACCCCCTTGAACTGTGTGGGCTGCGGCTCCTGCGCCTTCGTGTGCCCGGTCTCCTGCATCGAGGTCAAGAAGACCGACAAGAACATCGAGGTCTGGGGAAAGAAGTTCGAGCGCCTGGCCTGCACCGAGTGCGGTCAGCCCCTGGACATCACCCCCGAGCACCGCGATCTGATCCGCAAGCGCACCTCGCTGCTCTCGCCCGAAGAGATGCAACTGTGCGGTGGCTGTGAACGCCGCACCACCATGAAGACCATGCAGCACCTCGTGGATGAACAGCTTACCCTGGAAACGGTACGGAGGTAACTCATGAGCAAGACTTTTCTCGTTCTCCCGGAAAAATGCACCGGTTGCCGCACCTGTGAACTGTCCTGCGCTTACTCGCACACCATCGAGCAGCAGCCCGGCGATCCCCGCATCCGTGCCTACAACACCAAGCCTCCCATGGAGAAGGGCGTCCCCGTGGTCTGCTTCCAGTGCGATCGCCCCGCCTGCCAGGAAGTGTGCCCGACCAGGGCGCTGCAGCGCAACCTCCAGACCGGCGCGATCTCCATCGATTACAATCGATGCATCAACTGCCACGCCTGCTACGCTGCTTGCCCCTTCGGCAACATCCACATCGAGCAGGCCAACGACCGCGTCGCCAAATGCGACCTCTGCGGCGGCAACCCCAAGTGCGCGCTGTTCTGCCCCACGGGCGCCCTGACTTACAAATAGCCTCCCCACTTTTTTGGCCTTTTCCGTTTTAGGGATTGAATCAATTCGTCCTTTCGATAGTATATAGGTCCGGTCGTTCGGAATCATCGCTCTTTCCCGGACAGGACCGAATGCATACAGAAGGGTTCCCGGAGACGTTCTTCATGTCATATCCACGCTTCACCGTTTTGATTTTCCTCCTCGGCTGTCTCGCCTCGACCCCGGTCCTGGCCCAGGCGGGCTCGGATCTCTTTCCGGTTCGCCAGGGCGGGAAGTTTGGCTACATGTCGACCAGCGGCAAGGTGGTGATCGCGCCGCAATTCGACTTTGCGGATCGTTTCTCCGACGGCGTGGCGCCGGTGATCATCGGCCGCAAGTACGGCTACATCAATCCTGCGGGCAAGTTCGTGATCAATCCGCAGTTCGACTATGCCTGGCACTTCAACGGCGGCATCGCCATGATCCTGCAGGAAAACCAGTTCGGCTACATCAACAAGCAGGGCGCCATCGTCGTGAAGCCGCAGTTCGACAGCGCCAGCAAGGAGTTCCGAGACGGGCTCGCGCTGGTGAAGATCGGCGGTCCGTTCGGCAAGTGGGGCTTCATCAACACCCAGGGCAAGTACGAAATCAACCCTCAGTACGCAGCAGCACTTGAGTTTTCCTCGGGCATGGCCGCTGTGAAGATCGACAAGACCTGGGGTTACGTGAACAAGACCGGCACCTTCGTGGTACCGGCCAGCTTCGACAACGCCCGTTCTTTTGCCGACGGCTTCGCTGCCGTACAGATCAATGGCAAGTGGGGCTTCATCGACACCACCGGCAAACTGCAGATCAACGTACAGTTTGAAGATGCCCGCGAATTTCGCGATGGTGTCGCCGCCGTGCAGTTCAAGACCAAGTGGGGATACATTGACAAGCGCGGGAAGTATGTGGTCAATCCACAGTATGACGCAGTGTCCAACCACTTCAGTGACGGTCTGGCCCAGGTGCTGGTCAAAGACACGGAGACCTGGGGCTACATCGACAAAAAGGGCAATATGATCATTGCGCCGACCTTCCAGCAGACCACGTCCTTCACCGAAGGAACCGCCGCGGTGCGTTCGGCAGGCAAGTGGGGCTTCATCAGCAAGGCCGGCAAGTTCCTGGTCAATCCAATCTTTGATGACGCGGAGCCTTTTTCGGCGGGCATCGCGGCTGTGGAAGTCAAGGAAAAATGGGGATATATCGACAAAACCGGCAAGTATATTTGGGCATTGTCTAAATAACTATTCGCCACAAAAGGAGGCATTATGAGACGTTCACTGTTCACCCTAGGAATGATCGCTGTCACTTCACTTACCATGTTCGCTTCGGGCTGCGTGCTCACCGCGCGCCCGGCCACCGTCTCCGTTGAGGCTTCTTACGGCGGCTGGACCAGCTATTACTACAATGGCTCCCTGGTGTACTTCGACACGATCGGTCGCCCGTACTACTATTACGGCGGTCGCATCATGTACGTCCCCAGCACGTGGGCCAGCTATAACGTCGCCCTGGCCAACTGGCGCACCAATCGCGTCGCCTACAATCGCTGGCATACGCGCTACCATGCTCCGCGTTATCGCAAGGTCGTGGTCCGCACCCGCCCGGCCGCTCGTCCGCGTCCGCGTCCGGCGCCGGTCCGCTCGCGCTACAAGCGCTAGTAGAAACTGAGCGAAGCTCAGTTTCTCCGGCGTTGCTGCGCAACGCCACGTTCCCACCATACGGCATAGAGCGAAGCTCAGTTTCTCAAGCGGTGCCTTGCACCGCCACGTTCCCACCATACGGCATAGAGCGGAGCTCACGGCCGTAACCAGGTTCGATGAACTACAACCCAAAGAAAACCGGTCTAGCGGAAACCGCTAGCCGTGGAAGGGGAAAGGCGAGAGACCCGCATCAAATCAGGTTGGCGTCAGTTGTCATGATGCCTACATTGGGCCTTCGGGAAAACGGGAAATTGCAATTCCCAAGTGCTTGACATCCCCCTCAGCCTCTGGGATATTTCCAGTCGGATGCGAACCGTTGAGGAAGGTTCTTATGCGCCCCGGTAACTGTTTCATAAAATATCAACTCTATACTTGACAAGGAACTTACATGATTGATTTTTTAAATATTGCTGGGATAAAACAGTTTGCAATCATTTGCGTCTTACCCTTGCTGCTCATGGGAATTCAGGTCTATCTGTGGAAGGCCAAAAAGAACTGGAACCTGACGCTACCCATTATTGCTCTTTCCCTGAGCCCGTTTCTCTACGCACTTCATCTCTCCGACGTAAGTACCATGGCGGCCTATGAAGCTCTCTTGCAAAGCACCCCCGAGAATATGGTGGCTGTACTGAGTCGAGGCAAAGCGGATTCCTACGTCTATGCAGCTGTCGGTGCCAGGCTTTCGGGCATACTTCTTGTGGTATCCGGTGCCTTTTTTTCCGTGGGACTTCCCCTGGTGGCCAACAAGAGGGGGGTGAAAAATGTTTAGTGTTTATAAACTGGGTGGGATTCTTGGCATGATCGCAGTAATTCTTCCTTCTGCCATTTTTGGACTCCAACTCTTTTACTGGAATAAAAAAAGCAAAATTTCTCTCAAGATTCCATTCATCACCTTCTCACTCGGTGTCGTTCTCATCTACCTGTCAGTCTATTTTTTGGGGATGCTGACGGCCTTTGATGCACTTGGCACCGCTACTCCTGAGAATCGATATGCCGTGTTCCAACACTCTAAAGAGATCGCTTCCAGAGCCCTCAATTTTGCGCTGATCCTCGCGGGAATCTACACCGCCATATTTGCAGCATGGGTTGTCATGGAACGTAAAATATCCTCAACATCCGAGGCTCAACACGAGGTTACTCATTAATATCAGGGCCGCAATACCAAGCACCCTACAGTACCGCGGGGAGCCTCTTTTGGGTCATGGAACCGTTTCCGTTCGATGGATTTTACCATCGGTATCGATGGTAAAACTGGCACGTACAACTGCTGTCGGCCCAATCTGCATCACCGAGCGTATGTAGTAAAATTCCACGGAAATGCCTCCATCAGTGAGGTCATTTCTGGTTGGGACAGCCAATTTCCCCTGTACACTTTCTGGTGTGTTTTCCGGCAACAAAAACGCCTGGTCCGGATACACTGCTTCAAACCCGTACGTAAAGGAAATCAACGAACTCCATTGCCTTGCATTTAGGAGCCTTAACCCTTGAACCCCGTAATGATCAATAACTTTTTTTAAGCTGGCCGAGTCCGATTCCTTGTCACACCACAGTTGGCCTTTCATGTCAAAACACCGGTACCCAAGACCGTCCTTCTTCCGTTCATTATGAGCAACATAGAAAAACAAATCATCCATTGGCAATGTCCCCGGAACCGGTTCCACCGATATTTCCATTTTCCCCAACCCCTCTTCCTGGCGAACTTCCATGGCCCAGACCATATCCCGTATCTTCTCCCTGGCTGTGGATGGACTATCCTTCGTTTTACGACAGCCGGATAACATGAACAAAAAACCAACTCCGGCCATGAGGATTGTGAATCGTCTCCTGGAATGCCTTTTCAATTTTTTCCTCCAGATAGGTGCCTCATTGGGCACAAGATCGTTCTTGCACGATAACATGATGGGTGGGTGAGGTATGAAAGAGCGGATGGACTCGCAGTACGCAAGGGATGCGGGAGCATTTCTCGAACCCGGATGCGCTCAGCACAAAAGTCTTCCTCCCACATTTTCCGCATGTTCCGCGGTTAATAAATTACTATTCCATTTTCTACTTGCTGGAGTTGGAGCCTTTGGCCGGGCAGGCGATGCGTTTGCACTTGGGTTTGCCATTCCAGGCCTTCTTGAGTTGGAGCAGCAGGACCTTGTCGCCGATGGCCGGTTCGAAGTCACAACCGTCATAGTCGAACATGACTTCACCCAGCACGGGATGCTGGGCGTAGCCGAAGCCCTGCTCCTTTTTCCAGGAGATGACCTCGGCCCAAGGATCCGTGATGCCGAAACCGCCGTCGTCCTGGACGCGAATCGTGGAATCGGCGCCGGCCGGAGCGCTCGAAGCCGCGGGCGTGGCGACCGGCGCCGGCCCAGGGGAGGGCATCATGTCGACCGGATGGGACATTTCCTTGGTCTTCAGCACATACAGGCCCGAACGGGAGCCACGGGAATCAAGCAGGCTCTCGCTGGCGGGAATATTGTTCCCACCGGCCTGGCGTGCGGCTTCCCAAACATTGACCGTGGGCACTCCGGACTGTGGTTGACCGGGACCGGTCAGTGATTCAGCGTGGGCCTTCATCGAATTCATTGCGTCGATCCAGGTCTGCAGGCCCGCATCGGCCGACATCGGATCCGGGTGGTCGTGCTGCTCGATCAGGAAGGTCGTGCCACCGGGCGCCAGCGCCATGCGGAACACGATGGTGATGGGCGCGATCTGGATCGCCACGATGGCGTTCTCCTCCAGCTGCCGGAAGGTTCCCGACATCACCACTGCGTGGCCGGGATGCTCCTGATCTGGAGACCATCCCAGCGCCCAGAGACCTCCGGGCTGCGCATCCACCACGGCCGAGCATTGCCACCAGGCCGCCAGCTCTACCGGCGATACGAGACATCGGTAGACAACGGTCGGTCCGGCTTTGATGAAAATGGGGGGGGCCTGATTCATGTTTCGTCCTCCAGGGTACTGAAAATATGCAATTTCACCGCAAAACGCAAAAAGATAAGCAGGGAATCTAGGACATCCTCTCCAGACGAGCCAGATCTTCAAGAAATGCAGTGGTCGAGAGCGGCTGGCCGCAGAGCTTGGCAGCGAAGGAAAATGGGTCTTCGCAGTCGGCTCCGGGTGCGAAGAGCTGTTCGCGCAGGAATTCTCCCAAAGCCAGTGACGCAGTTGTCGGCAGCCCCAGAACCGAGGAACGTCCCGTCAGATCCAGGTCCAGCGGATCCGTGTCGTGTCCCTGCACACCGGCGAGCCGCTGCGCCAGTTGCGCCGCGAAGCACATCCCCAGCAAATAATAGTGATAGCTCGCAGGATGCGTGATCAGGTGGTGCTTGGACAGGTAGTCCAGGCATTCCTCTCGTCCCGGTGGCATCTCAAGCCCCTGGTGCCGCTTCACCATACTCCAGTATAGGGACTGAAGGTCCGCAGCGCCGCCGCCGGCATAAACGGCGCGTTCGAAGCGGATCAACGCCAGGGACCAGCGAGTGAAGAACAGCCGGTCGATCCAGTCGGCCCGGCGAAGATCCCGTTCGTGCCGCAGGACACCCGTGCTGCGGCCGGGACGGGTCGCACGCACCCATGAAGGGATGAACGGCAGCCGCTGCATGAGCATGCTGAAGCCCTCGAATAGCAGGGGATGAGCCGGGGTACGCAACAGGAAAGGCAGCCGCGGATCCAGGTGCGCGAACCAGACGGCGTGACCTGCCTCGTGCAGCAGCAGGTTCAGGCTGTGCACATCCGCGCCAAGGTTGGCCGCGATGCGGACATCGGCCCCGCGATTCAGGTGGAGACAGAACGCGCTCGGAAACCACGACGCCTGCCTTGGCAGAAACTGCCGGAAGTACTTTCCCGTCCAGCCAAGTCCTGCAAACGTGCGCTGGACCAACAACTCGGGCCTGGGGCGGATCCACCTGGCCGGATGGTTCGGAAGGAAGGCCGGCGCAGTCTGGACCCATGGATCGCCGTATTGCCAGCAGGTGCCTGCAGGAAAAGGCTTCCACAAGCGGGCCAGCTCCTCATCGACGGTGGTCCGGGCACGTTCGTACGGAGCGGAGGTGGCACGATCGATTTCGTCGAGCATGCGGTCGAAGTCGGCCGGAATCCAGCCGTCGCACCCGAGCCGGTACTCGAAAAAATCCGCATACCCCAGCGCACGTGCGACTTCGTTGCGCAGATCGACGAGCTCGGCGAAGGGTTCGCCCAACTGTGGGTCGGCAGTGATGCAGGCGTTCCATGCGGCCTGGCGTGCCGCGTCGTTGCCGATGCCCCGCCAGCAGCGCCACCGCTTGTGCCGGTTCACCGGGAGAATCTTTGCGCGGGGGGCGCGCTGGGAAAGGGAGAGCTCGATCCTGTGGAGCAGGTTGGTCATCCTGACCAGAAACTGAGCCGGGGCCCGATATGGATCAAAGAAGGATCGGATGACCCGCCACTGAAGGGCTTCCTGCTGCGACAGGCAGTCAGCATGGTGAGCGATCCCACGTTCGGTCTCATGGAACAGCCGCACCTGGCGCTCCAGGGCTTCTGGGGCAGGACCTGCCGTGCGACCGCCGGTGACACGCGAAACCTGGCGTTCCCATAGTTCGCGGTTCTGTGCCAACTGGCGCTGCTCCACAAAGGCCGCGAGCTCCAGGAACGCTGCGTGGAGGGACTCAGGCGTCATCGCCGTCCACCAGTTCGGTGAAGTCGAGGTTTCGCTCCCGCAACCATGCCGCGACGAAGGCGAGCGCCTCCGTACGGGTGGCCAGTTCGTCGTTGAGCTGGGCGTCCTCGACGGCCTTGAGCAATTCAGCGTATACCGGCCCCCGGGGAACCTTCATGCCGAGCAGGTCACGTCCCGTGATCAGCCGCGGTGGCTTCTCCGCACCCGGGACCAGCGAATCAATGCGCGCTCTGGCATGATCGTACTCGGCCATGCCGCCATAGCTCGCAAGGCAGTCGATCCGGTGCAGGCGAAGGAGCGTGTTCACGTAATATCGGCTCATGGGCCCGGTGTCCGGCCAGGAACGGAAGGTCTTTCCTACCAGTCGTTTGAGGGTGGAGTCCTTCATCTGAAAAATGGCTGCGAGCCGCATGTGGTCGGCGATCAGATCGGAGACATCCTCAATGAAATGGACCGGAAAGCGGAGCCGCGTCAGAATGACCACAGCCATCCTGGCGCCAGCCTGTTCGTGACAGTAGAACGTGCGACGTCCGTCTTCACGGATCGCAGCCGTCGGGGGCTTTCCGATATCATGCAGCGCCACCGCCCAGGCGAGCAGGGAGCTAGCTTGGGACGGGGCCTCCTGGGTGGAGCTGGCAGGTTCTTCTTCGAGCAGGGAGAGCGCCTTGAGGGTATGTGTCCAGACGTCTCCCTCGGGGTGATACTCAGGGTTCTGCTCGACACCTTCCATCCGCTCAGCTTCGGGCAGCACGACCGCAAGGATGCCGGAGCGCTTGAGCAGATTCCAGCCTTCGGCGGGGTGAGGCCCTGTCAGGATGCGGTCGAGCTCCTCGCGGATCCGCTCCTGTGACACGTCACCAATGGCCGGAGCGAAGCGCAGGATGGCTTCCCATGTGCCCGGTTCGATGGGAAAGGAGAAGCGGGCCGAAAAGCGGATCGCACGCAAGATACGCAGTCGATCCTCGGAAAAACGCGCCACCGGGTCTCCAATGGCCCTCACCAGGCCCGCCTGCAGGTCCGCCAGTCCCCCGACATGGTCACTCACCTCCCCGGTGAAGGGATGTGCCAGCAGGCCATTGATGGTGAAGTCACGCCTGAGTACGTCCTTCTCGGCAGTGGAGAACGCGATCTCGGCCGGGTGCCGCCCGTCGTTGTAGGCTCCCTCGGAACGGAAGGTGGCCACCTCCACGGGCTGGTGATCCTGAACGACCAGGATCACGCCGAACGCGGCGCCCACCTTCACCGTGTGCGGGAACAGGCTCACCACGACGTCGGGCGTGGCCGAGGTCGCGACGTCGTAGTCGGAAGGCGGAAGTCCCAGCAGGCAGTCGCGGACGCAACCACCGGCAAAGCAGGCCTCGTGGCCATGGTCCAGCAGGACCCTTGCCACGGCGCGGGCCGCGGTCAGGCGTGCGGAGGGGGGAAAGACCAGATGCTTATCGTTCATCTTCCTATTTCCTAGGGTTCCGGAATGTTCAGGAACTCCATCGGGACGGGTTCGGACGGCGGGGTCTCCGACTCGATCGGCACCAGGGGTGGAGAAGGAACATCCGGCGGACGGGTCGCCGGAGGCGGCGGGGTCACCGGGGCCACCTTGGCGGCAGCCAGCTCCCGAAGCAGGGACAGGGGAACCTGCAGGCGGAGACGCCGGTCCCTGACCTCCATCAAATCGCCGCCGGGGGCACCGGCGCTATTGAGAGTGTCCTTGAGAAAGGAAGCGGCACCGCGCGCATCCTGCGGCCGCTCATAGGTCAGCAGGCAGGTGATGACGTCGTTGGCGCCCGACAGGCGCAGCACGAGATAGGTGGGGCGGATCCCACCGAGGAGCTGCTGCCACACCGTGTGCCGGGGAGCGAGCGTCGCGGGGGGCGCAAAGATCATCACCAGACGCTCCTGAGAGATGTTTTCGGGGAAATAGCCGGCTTCCGTGAGTAGCGCACCGAGCTCACCGAGCAGCAGCGGTGGCGGAGACACTGCATCGGGCTTGAGCAGCCGGCCCGCGCCCGCCTGGACCGTCCAGGTCGGCGGCGTTGCAGGTTCGTCCTGGCTTGTGTCCGGAGGGGAGGGCGAGGGGACCAGCTTCGTCATCGAGAACGTGAGGCGAGACTTCCATCCATCTCCGCTCAATTGCAGCGAAAAGACGGATTCCCGGTCTGTCTTCCGGAAAGCAGGGGGAATCGAAAAGCCCAGCAGGCTGGCGGTCTCCACCAGGAACTCGAACTCAGGGATGCGGGCTGGGTGTACATAAACAAGCACAGAGTCACTCATGGCCACCCGGTGAAGCGGAAAGACCGGATCCCACTTGAGGCTCGAGCGCTCGACGACGGGCTCAAAATGAGGTGGCGGCTTGCGCAGTACAGGTTCAGGCGGCAGTTCTGAGGGCTTCTTCTTTTCTCCGGAGAACAACCAGGTCGCCACCATCGAAAGCGAAAACAGGATTCCGAAGATGAGCGCCGGCTTTTTCCAGGCAACCTTTTTGAGGATCTGCACGGGCTCGGGCGACTGCAACTGGGCCATGCGCCGGCAGTCCCGGATCTCCGGTTCCACCACGGGAATGGCTGCGTCCGGATCGTCTCTCAGCGCCATGCACATTTCCCTGAATTCGTCAAGCCCGCGCTGCCAGGACGTCTCCATCAACAGGCGTTCGAAGAGGTCTCCGAGGGCCTTCAGGTCTTCCCTCCGCCCGGTCTGCAGACGTTCGGAATCCAGGGGTCGTCTTGCCCTTGGAACAAGCAGGTGCATCCGGTTGTCCACGGCCGCGCCTGCGCCTCCACCGGAACGCATCCAGAACAGATTCTCGTCGACCGCCTCGTGAAGGAGACCCAGCTCGTGCATGCGGGAAAGCGCCAGGAAGGCCTGCCGGAACCAGGACCAGATCAGTTCGCCGCTCGGAGGATGCGCCCTGAGGCGACAGGCGGGCAGGGGCATCAGGGTCCCTTCGCTTCGAAAGCGGATCCAGGTGAGATCCCCGTCGTTGTCCCGATCCTCGGGCAGGCCCGGAATCAGGAAGTCGTCATCATGCAGCGCGGTCAGTTGCGATTCATCGTCCGGGCTCTGCGGCCCCGCAGCGCAGAGGGCGACCGGAAATCCGGCCTCGTCGGTGGTGAACAGACATCCCCCCTCCAGCGAGGCCACGAATTCCCCCTGATGGGGAAAGCGCGAACTGTGTTCACTGGAACCGGTTGACGTAAGCGGCAGTCCGCAATGCGGACAAATTCTCACCATGGGAAGGCTCCATGGAGTCTGTCAGGGAACGGATTGATTCTTCACTGGAAACACGCAACGGAAGCCGATTGCAGCCGAGCGCGTCTGCGTGGAGACCAGCCGTCTCGCAGGCACGAGGTTCCAGTAAAAATGATCCCCGGTGGTACCGCCCTTGGTGATGGCCATGGCGGCAGGAACGGGGCGCGACGAGGTCGGCCGCACCCACTCGGCGACGCCTGAACCGAGGTTCCATACACCCCAGGGAGACAGGTCCAGCAGGGTCTTGACGTTGGCGCACTGTGGGCCGGTTTTTTCGTGACAGGTCGCGGGGATGGATTCCCCGAACGGGAAGGGACGGTAATAGGAGGCGCCGCGCGCTGTGGCTTCCCACTGTTCCTCGTCGGGCAGGTCACCCCCTGCCTTGCGGCAGAGCTCCCGGGCCTCGTCGAAGGTCACCCGAACGCGGGGCTTTCCAGGAGTCTTCCCAGACTCGGGATGCTCCCGGGTCTCGATGGAGAAAGCCGCCTTGCGGACAAAACGGCCGAAAGCAAAATCAGGTGGGGTGCCGGCCTTCTCTTCGTCGGGAAGGCCCCCGAACAGCAACCTGGCATAGTCCGCCAGGAAGGGGACGAAACCGACGTACCAGAGCCCCTCAGGGATCAGGACCCGGCTCACTTCGGGATGATGCTTCAGGTGGTCCCGGGAGGGGACCAGAAAAACGTGGTTGGGCCCCACCTCGCCGAAGCCCTTCACAGGAAAGATCAGCTTCTCGCAGGCCACGATCCGGGCTTGATCCTTTGCGGTGAACTTGTGCTGGTACTTCTTCAGCCGACCAGCCAGGAAAAGCACCTCTCCGCAGTCATCAGCGCGAACGGTTTTCCATTGTTCCAGATAGTGGGCGGGGGGGGCTGAGACGAGCAGAGTGGCCAGAAAAAAAAACGTCATTTCGGCTTGTCTTCGTTTTTCTGGAGGGCCAGATTCAGATGATAGGATCCGAAGACCTGCGTGACCTCGGGCCGATCGTCGTCGAAGAGCTCAGAGTCCAGCAGGGCATGGGTGGCCAGCTGGTCACGCGGAATCTCGAGGTAGGGGGGACGTGTCTCTCCTGAAGGCGGCAGCAGGTCTCCAGTGAAGCGGCAGAAGATGACCGTCACGTTGTCGTGCGCATTGTTCTCGCAGGCCTTGGACGTCAGGGCCTTGCAGACCTCGACGGGTTCGTGGTTCGGCGTCGACAGGATGATCGACAGGACCTGCTCGTCGGTGAGCGCGTCGTTGAGTCCGTCAGAGCACAGCAGCAGCATGTCGTTGCAGCGCAACTCCACGACCGAGAGCACGGGCTCGACGGCGCTGCGAACGCCCAGCGCCTGCAGGATGACGTGGTTGTGCTCGAACCGGGAGGCCTCGTCGGGCGTGAGTTGACCAAGCTCGAGGAGGCGGGAGAGCAGCGTCTGATCCTTGGTGAGCTGGATGATGGTCTGGTTGCGGATCAGGTAGGCGCGGCTGTCACCGACCTGGGCGAGCAACAGGATGCCGTCGTTGAGCGCCGCGGCGGTGCAGGTGGTGCCCATGCCCGTCTGCTGGCGGTTCTTCTGGGCCGTCTCCCAGATTCCGGCGTTGGCGAAGTCGAGGGAAGCAAACAGCCGTTCAGCGAGCTGGCGCCGGTTTTCAAAGTGCGGCTTTTCACCCATTTTCTGGTAGATGGCGTCCACCGCCATCCCGCTGGCGACCTCGCCGGCTGCTGCACCGCCCATGCCATCACAGACCACAAACAGGGAACCTGCCGGGCTCACGTGATGAAGGCGATTGTCGGGCAACAGCGAACGATCGCCGGTATCCAGGTTGGCAACGAGGAAATTATCCTCGTTGTGCTCTCGTACTGTTCCCACATCTGTGCGACCGAAGGTTTCGATGATAACCATGGACTCCGAATCCATCTATTCCGAAAAGAGATTGGTCAAAGTGACACCCGTCTTGCGACCTGCACAGAATACCTGTAAGCATCGTTTTGACAAGACCTTTTTTCTGTCCGGGACCCGAAAACAGGTACTTTTTCGTTGCGTTCAACCGAGGGCACCTTTAGAACTGCTTCATGATCCTGTGGCTGCTGACCGTTCTTGAATTCCTGGCCCCCTGGAACCGGGCGTGTCCACGGCAGGAGCAGTCGCTCATTCCATTCGAGCCCGCCATGTTGAGCCGGGAACTAAAAAAAAATGCATCCCGAACCCTCGGGGAGAAGGTCCGGTTCTGGAGCGGAATCTTTCTCGACGCGCCCTACGGAGTGGACCCCATGGGGGAGGAAGCGCCTCCGGACATTGATCCGAACATCGAGATTTGCACCTTCGACTGCGAGACCTACGTGGAGCTGGTCCTGGCGCTGGCCTTCTCGGATTCCAGGGCCGACGTGGCCGTGTGGCTCGACCGGATGCGCTACATCGACGGAAAGCGCGCAGTCCAGAACCGCTACTACACCATGGCCCTGCACTGGATTCCCGGCAATGAAAAGCTCGGATACCTGAAGCACGAGACCATTCATCCTTATGCGGTGATCTCCCGACCGGTGTTCCCGAAGGGCCGCTGGTGGCCGGTGCACCAGGAGCGGTTCCGCATGCTCGGGGACAACGCGCCGTCCGGAAGCGCGCAGATCCGGTACAACTCGCTGCAGGTGCTCATCGACAAGGAAAAAGCCATCCCCACGCCGTCGCTGGCATTCCTGGTCGGCGCCCGGCAGATCGGAAATCCCTTCCTGATCACGCATATGGGCTTCATCCTCAAGAACGAGGATGGCAAGACGATCTTCCGCCATGCCTCCCGCACGCCCGGCCGGCAGCGGGTCGAAGAGCGGGAGCTTCCCGAATACCTGCGAAACCTGCGGCGGTTCTTCAACAACCCGGCCAATCCGCGACGCTACGTGCTTGGCATGAGCATCTACCGGCTCGTGGATCCGGGCAAACCCGGCGAGGAGGCGCGATGAACGTCCTGTCATGGATTCTGCCTCTGTTTTTTCTGGCGGCGCTCCCGGTTAAAACCAAGGCCCCGGTTAAAACCAAGGCCCCGGTTAAAACCAAGGCCCCGGTCAGGACCACGCCAACGACGATGGAGCAGGACGCCGCCGCCTGGTGGCTCTCGGGCATGGATCGCCCCATGGTCCGGCTCTGTCGCATGGTTGAGTTGCAGGAGTGGCTGCCGGTGACATGGAAGAACGATCGGATCCGGGCCTACGCCGGACGCCTGCCCGACCGCCAGGTGTTCACGCAGATCCTGTTCCGCCTGCTGCCCCCGGAGACGGTCCCCTCCCTGACGGGGACCCAGGCCCTGACGCGGGTCTGGGTCCGTCATGATCCGCCCGTGGTGCTGCCGGCGAACCTTCGCGGCGAAGTCCCGCTGGCCGAGCTGGGCCGGTCCCTCGACGCGCCTCCCGTGATGTCCTTCCAGCTCCGGCTCCGGACCGCCCGGCGCGTCCGCGTGCTGTCGTTCAAGGGCGCTCCGGGGCGTTGGTGTGTCGACGGACGTGTGGTGGGCCTGGCCAGGGAATCCGAGGCGGGCTACGTGGAGCTGGATCTGCCCGCGGGGGTGCACACCGTGGGCGCTGCGTGGTCCTACCGGCCCCAGGCTCCTGCGCTGCACCTGTCGGTCACCTCCGGCGTGGAGGAGACGACGCCGACGGACACCGCCGTCACGGCCTGCCCGGAGGCGTGGCCCGCCGAACCGGCGTTCCCCGGTGAGGAAAAGAAACGAAAGGATGGCTTCCTCTGGGCCCGCTTCGGCGACGTGTCCGAGGAATCCGAGGCCCAGTGCGATCTATCCCTTGGGCGCGTGCCCCAACTGGAAGATCCGGGCCACCGCGACCTCCTCGATCCCCACTTCCGGGCCAGGGTGGCCTCGCTGCGCGGCGAAAATCCGCTGCCATGGCTGCCCGGTGTGCGTGACAAGTACGAGAAGACCCCGTGGATTCTTTACGAAAACCAGTTGATCCTCGCGGACCATTGGTACGAGACGCGCCTGGGCGAGCAGGCCCGCCTGATCTGGAACCGTCTGACGCAGGCCGGCTCCACCGGGTTGCGACACCGTCTGAAGTTGATTCAGCTCGAGGCCGAGCGGGGGCTCGTCTTCTCGGCGCTGCTCCGGGCGCTGGCCATGATGACCTCGGCGCCGGACACGCCGGCCCTCGTCAGGAGCGCGATCCTGCTGTCCAACGCGGTCCCGGTGGACTCGGTCGAGCTGCGCACCCGCCTGGTGGCCCTCGTGCCGGGAGACTGGAGCGAGACCCTGATCTTGGCCGAGGTGTTGCAGGCCCGCGGCCGCCTCGACGAGGCCCGCGCGCTGCTGGCCGACGCCTGGAAGGAGCGGCGGGATTTTTCCGCGCTGCTGGCCTGGGCCCTGCTCACCCCGGAGACGCCGGTGTCCACGCTCCTGGCGCCCGGACGCCATGCCTTCCTGAACGACTGGATCACCGCCGAGGTCCGTGCACCGGGCGTGGCGTCATCGCTGCCCGCGGCCGGCATCCCCGCCTGGCTCGCCCCGCACCTCCCGGCCACGCCGAAGCTCCCGTCCGTCGCCCAGCGCACCGATCCGAAGCTCCCGGCAGCCGAGCTTCTGCACACCGAACAGGTCCTGCTGCTGGGCAGGGACGGCACCTCGCGATACGCCCGCAGTTTCCTGCTGCTGGTGCGCGATCCGGCCCGCGCCGGCCACCTCGCGCCCTTTGCGGTGAAATATTCGCCGCACTCGCAGGCGGTCCATGTGCTGCGAACCCGCGTGCATCACCTCGACGGCCAGATCAGCTCCCAGGCGGCGTCCGTGCAGTCCTTCGACTTCCTCAGCGGGGCGGCCCGCATGTACTTCGACGTCCGCGAACTGCGGATCACGTTCCCGCCACCGGCCCCGGGCGATATCCACGAACTCTTGTACACCATCGAGGACATGCCCTCCACCCAGGCGGACCTGGGCGCGGCCTCCTTCGGGCACATCCTTCAGATGCAGGATCGCTGGCCCATCGCCGCCCAGCGGCTCCGTGTCGTGCATCCGTCGGACGTGCCCCTGCGACATGCGTTCTCGCGGCCGGTCCCGCTCAAGCCGACGGTGACCCGGCATGGCGCCCAGACCTGGATCGATGTCACCGGCGGTTCTGTCCCTGCGTGGAAGCCCGAACCGATGGCCCCCGGCTGGGGCGAGACCCTGCTCACCTTCTCCCTGGGCACCACCGCATCCTGGAAGGAGCTGGGGCTCTCCTACCTGCGCTATGTCGAACCCGTCTACCGCACGCGCCGCGACATGCGCGAGCTGGCCCAGAAGATCACCGCAGGCAGCAAGAATGATCTCGAGCGCATCCAGGCGATCCACGCCTGGGTGCAGAAAAACTTCCGCTATGTCTCCCTGATGTTCGGCAACCACGGCTACATGCCGTACACCCTCGACGAGATCCTGGAGCGGAAGTTCGGCGACTGCAAGGACATGACCCTGGTGCTCGTCCACCTGCTGCGCGGGGTGGACATCGCCGCGCACCCGGCCATCGTGCGCACCAAGCCCCAGGGGCTGTACCCGATGGATGTCCCCTCCCTGGCGCCGTTCGATCACTCGATCGTGTACCTGCCGGCCACGAACTCCTGGCTCGACGGGACGATCAAGGGCCAGTTGTATCCCATCGTGCCTGCCTGGATCCAGGGCCGCACAGCCCTGGTGGTCGAGCCCGGGGGCGGACGCCTGGTCCCCATCGCACAAGAGCCCGCCTCAGCCAGCCGCGAGGCTGAAAACGTGGTCCTGCGCGTGGACGCCGCCGGCAACGCGGTGGCCGAGGCGCAGTTCACCATCACCGGACAGCCCGAGAGCGCCTGGCGGCTGCGGCTCCTCGAAGACAACGCCCGGGACGCCCTCGGACGTCGGCTCCGTGGCCTCTGGCCCCAGGCCAGGCTCACTGCATGGAAGACCGAAGACGTGGAGAGCCTGCGCAGCCCGCTGGGCATCCGGATGACCGTCGCGCTGCCCGGGTTCTTTCAGGAGAAGCCCGCCCGCACCGTGGAGTTCCCGCTCTCCGACGACGCCCGGCTCTCGGCCCTGGTCACGAAGATGAACCGGGAATCGGATTTCGTGCTCGAGCACGCCGGGGAGCTGGATCGCACCATCGAGGTCACCTGGCACCGCAACTGGTGCGCCTCCCGCGGGCCCCAGGATCTGACGCTCAGGACGCCCCACTTCGAGTTCACCCAGAAGGCCACCCTCGAGAAGGGAAAGCTCAACCTGACGCGCCGGATCGCGCTCCCGAAGGATCGCGTCCCCCGGGGCGACTACCCCGCCTTCGTGCACGCGGTCAACGCCGCGCTGCTGGCGGTTCACTCGCCACTGGTCATCGCGCGCTGCGTGAAGTGAAGTTGAAGAGAAGAATTTTTACCACGGAACACACTGAACACGCGGAAGTGAAAAGAAGACAACGTGAAAATCCTTGAGATAAACCGAAGATTCCTCATCACACCGCCCCATTTTGTGTATTTGTCCAAACGGAAATACTTTGCTCAGGTGTATACGCGAACAACATAAATATTTAGTACTGCGGCCTTCGGGAATTCGGAAGAAGAAAAATAATGCCGGCTCGCAGCCGACAGCGAATGGAGCAGGGAGAGAATGGTTTCAGGACCGCCGGGCGCCAGTTGGACCGCGAACGATCTCTCCTGACCACGCGGACTTCCCGGGGAGCAACGAACGATCTCTCCTGACCCCGCCGACTACCCGGGGAGCGACGAACGTTCTCTCCTGACCCCGCCGGCTACCCGGGGAGCGACGAACGTTCTCTCCTGACCCCGCCGGCTTTCCGGGGAGCGACGAACGTTCTCTCCTGACCCCGCCGACT
>Ga0180007_10003485_pt1 | contig 17503 bp, 17 predicted proteins | sample MM_PC_MetaG_FD_121122 | JGI IMG/M metagenome (GOLD analysis project Ga0180007, IMG submission 121122) | Groundwater microbial communities from the Aspo Hard Rock Laboratory (HRL) deep subsurface site, Sweden - MM_PC_MetaG | ecosystem: Environmental > Aquatic > Deep subsurface > Groundwater... | reverse complement strand
GGACTGAACCGCCAGGGACTGAACCGCCAGGGACTGAACCGCCAGGGACTGAACCGCCAGGTATGGCAGTCGAACCGCCAGGTACTTCTGTTGAACCGCCGGGTACTTCTGTTGAACCGCCGGGTATGGTTGCCTGGCCAATGGGGGGAGATTCTGCTGCATGAACATACTGGATCATTATGGTAATAGAAAATACCGCCAAAATTAGTTGGATGAACTTTTTATTACATTTCATTCTGTACCCCATTGTAGTGTTACAAAACTAAGCCGTTAATGTAAAAAAACTAAAAAAGGAGATTTGCCATGATCATAACATATTAATTATGAGGACAGTCTAATCATTACTATAATATATTGTCAATAAAAAAAAGCCTTGTATCGTTAATTAACAAGGCTTTTTCTTAAACTGGCGTGGTTTTAAAAGTGGTTATTGCCTATCTGGATTTATCCCAGAGGCTTGTAATCTTTCCAATCCTTATATGGGTACGGATACGGAAAATGGTTTTGGATCTTTTTTGGGGGATATGTGGCCCACGCGGCCCGGTTTGGCTGTTGCAACAGGGGTATATCCCAATCCTACTTCTCTTATGCACTGGGCCTGGGCAATTTCATCTTGAGAATAAACAGGGTTGCACAAAGCGGTTGCCATTCTTGCGTCTTTGGCAGCCTTTGCAAGGAGTTGTTTGTTGATATCCAGCTGATTGGCATACATGCAAAGTTGGTCCAGATCAATTTTTCCACCATACCCAAGCACCTTTTTAATCACAGCATATGCACTGTATCCCTGTTCCACTGCAATTTTTATGACCTGATCAGGCGGTGCCGACAAATCCATTGCTCTTTTAATGGCAGTATCTAATCCAGAAGAATCAGCAGTTGCATAACCTGATCCGGAATTGTTTGATCTTGCGTCTTGAAGGGTTTGTACAAATTCTTCTTCCCAGTCATTTTCCTGGGCAAAGGATGTACTGGAAAAGATTGACAACCCAATTATCAGAATGCTGGTTAGTATTATCTTTTTTATCATGGTTTCAAATCCCTCTTTAAAATATTTTATGCATCTTACGTAACCTACGTAATGATTATAAAGCAATTAGTGTGCCAGAACACAACCACTTGTCCTGGAAAACAAGCGTGGTCGAGAATTAACAAAATATGTCATAATTTATCACCTTTATTGCTCAATTTTGTGAAAAAGATTTCTACCCATCCGCCTCCGACCTTTGTTCCAGGTCTTTAAAAAATGAAAGGATCTCTTCTGAATTTTTATTTTTTCCCTTACCATATGAATTAAACGCGATCCCGGTCTGGTAAGGATAGCTTTGTTCAAGATTTTTGGATATCCATTTGACATGGGCAATGATTTCCGGTTCTATCCCTGTTCCAGGGATATTGACCTTTACGATGAGCCGGGCACCAACCACAAGTTTATGGTCGCACAGAAAATTCGCCCCGCCTCTGCTCATATTGATAACGGGATAATATTGGTCAGCATATCTGGCGCGGCTAAAAAAATGCAGTTTGCTTTTATAATAGATCACAGTGCCAGGGATGGCGAATCTTTTACAACTCCGTTTTTTCATTAAAAGGTCTCCCTTTGATGGAATAATATAAAATAGTACAATATTATAACAATATTTCAACTTTAAAAAAATCCAGGACAGCAATTTTATTAAAGTTTGACAAATATGGGGTCAGATCATGACAAAAACTGTCACATTTTCATTTGATATATCCATTTGCCTGGGTGTTGTAAAGCTGGGCATATTTTCCATTGTTTTTGATAAGTGCTGCATGGGATCCCTGCTCGATAATCTGTCCTTTATCCAGAACAAGAATTTTATCTGCCATTTTAACGGTTGAGTATCTGTGGCTGATGATCAATGCAGCACGTCCCTGCATCAATTTTTTAAGCTTTGAAAAAATAGCCATTTCTGTTTCAGGGTCCAGGGCGCTTGATGGTTCATCCAGGATAACAATTTCAGCATCCCTGAAAAAAGCCCTTGAAATAGCCATCATCTGCCATTGCCCGATGCTCAGTTCTTCGCCATTTTTAAACCATTTGCCCAGAATCGTATCATAGCCTGACGAAAAACCCGATATTTTGTCATCCACATCGGTCTGCCGGGCTGCTTGTTTAATTCGGTCAATATCCTCTTTCCGGTCAACATCGCCCAGAAAGATATTTTCTCTGGCTGACAACTGGTATTTTATGTGATCCTGGAACACAACGCTGATTTTTTTCCTGAAATCAGTGGTTTTAAAATTTTTAATATCCTGGCCATCCAGAAAAATATTGCCTTGTTGAGGATCATAAAGCCTTGCCAATAATTTTACGATGGTTGATTTGCCAGAACCGTTTTCACCAACAAGGGCAACTATTTCTCCTGGTTTTATGGAAAAGTTTACATAATTAATAACATTTTTTACACTATTGTGGTAAAAAAAACTCACATTTTTAAATTCAAGACTGGTTTTTATTTTATGGGGTATGAGCAGGGGGATTTCGGGTTCAAGGACCTGTGGTTTTATCTTTAAAAAATCATACATCTGGGATAAAAATAAATTATCCTCATACATCTGGGCACCGTTTTCCAGAAAGGTTTTCAAGAACCCGAGCCCTTTTTGAAATCCCTGGAGGTACAGGACCATATCCCCCATTGTGATCGTGCCCTGGGCCGTCTTAAAGGCAATATAGACAAAAGATCCGAAAACAGCCAGGGTAGCGCTTGACTGGGCTATAAAGTCTCCCAGGGCCCGCCTTTTTTCAAAATAAAGTTTTTCATTCTTTAAGGTTTTTCGAATGGATCGAAACTGGGTGATGAAATGTCTGCCAAGGTTGAACAGTCTGAATTCCTTGGCATGGGCATCCCCTGTGAGCATCCAGTGAAAATAATAGGCCCGCCGTTCATCTTCAGTCCTTTTTTCCTGCCAGAAATATATTTTTTTTGAATATTTCAAGCGAAGCAGAATCCCTGGTATTGCAGTCAGAGTCATGACAATGGGAAGAATCGGGTTAAACAGGAACAATAACCAGAACACAGCAGCAAAGGATGCTGCGTTCTGACCTGCTGCATACAGGCCGTTCACAATGCTTGTGGGCCGGTATGGGCCTTCTTGCTGGGCCCTGAAAAGCGTATCCATGTATTCCGGAGATTCATAAAAGGCAAGATCTGCTTCTATGGATTTTTCATGCAGCACAGAGAACATATAGTCTGTAACAGTGAGGGCCTGGGCTTTTTTAATATAGTTGGATAAAAAATTGAAAAATGCAGTTATAAGCCCTATGCCGCAGGCAATTCCAATGTACAACAGCGGCATGGAAAAATCCTGGTCAAAAATGCTTGTGCCATGGGAAAAATCAAGGCCTGTAATGGAATCGATAATCAGTTTTATCAGGTACAGGGAGACAAGGGGAAGAATACCAAGGACAAGGACAATGACCCCTGAAAGAATTGAATATACGGGCGATGCCTGCCATACAAATTTTAATGCCCGGTCAATGCGGATGGCATTTTTAAGCTTGATATTTAAGGGGTTTGTCATGATCAGGCCTGATTATACACCAAAGCAAAAAAAAAGACAGGAAGGTTTGGCAACTTCCTGTCTTTTAAAAGAATAGAACAGATTTTATTATCAATTATTTTTTTTTCTGCCAAAAGCCGTGATCCCCAGAAGCCCGATACCGAACAACAGCATGGTGGCAGGCTCGGGAACAGGATTGACGGTCATGAGATCCTGAACATCTTTTCTTTCGTGTCGAAGTTCTGTAACAACATAATCTCCTGAACTGGTATAAGCGAATCCATTATCAATTTCAGTGACCAATTCTTGAATAAAAAAGTCGTACCAGACATTGACATCCGTATCAACTGAAGCTCTGTTGTAAAAAAAGATGTCCGTGCCTGTGTAAGCTGTGCCGTAATCCAGGCTGTAGGGAGAAGCGGCAGCGCCACCGCGTGATGGGGCATAAAGGTCATAAAAGGTTTCCCAGATGGCCAGTTGCAACCCTGCACCCTGTGAGCTTTTCTGCGATACCGTGGTGGCGGTTAACGTTGAATTGATGCTTGAATTGGTATATCCCAACTGCACGGAAAATGAATCCATGAGCCATTCCGCATACAGCCCGTTTTGAGCGTTATAGCTTTCCGGGGACAAGATGTTTGTAACCCTGTTATTTGTCGAATAAGACAGAGGATGGGCCAGGTCAACACAGAATGCCGGCAGAAAACTGCTGTTGTTTCCGTCAAAATAGACTCTCAATTCTGCTGCAGCTGCAGTAAAGGAGTTTCCATCAAACGTAAGACCCACACCATTTACCCCATAAATTCCCGTATCAACTGTAAGTGTGGTGGCTGATGCCGGTAAGGCAAAGGCCAGAACAAAAAGCAGTGTTGCCGAAAAAAAGGTGGCTAAGGATTGTTTGAGTTTTATTGTATTCATTATAATTGTCTCCGTTTCACTGGAGTTGATTCCCAGCAGGTTTATTTTGGCGGTAATTCATTGTTTAGCGGCTGGCCGCCATTAGAGAGATAAAGAAATTCAACACAGGAATCTAACCCTGCAACAACAGTTAGTTGTGGTGTTTCCCATATTTTTTTTTCTCTTGAATCCTGATCTGTATGCTTTTTCATTTGTGTCTCCTTGGTTTAACTGTGTCAAACAAATAATGCAATTTGAGTGCCAATCAATCTTCAAAATCCATAAAATTTTTAGATTGTCATGAATATCCAGTCTCAGTATTTTATAATATTAAAATAAAACAATGGTTTGCTCAAGCAAAAAAATCTGATTCTGGATAAAAAAGCATTTTTTTTGTTTTTTAATTTGGTGATCGCTATGTTGCTGTTGTTTCTCCTGATCCTGCAGACATATCCAATAATACTTTTTTTCATAAACAGGCCATCGCTTTTAAGGATATTATCCCCTTTTATTAAAAACAAGCCTTTTTTTTTATTGATAATCCTGTGGACAATCACCTGGTGTGTGACAGGATTTGCCACACCCACCACATCCCCGACTTGCGGCATCCGATCCTGGTAGGGTGCAAGGGTTAATATGTCATTGCTGATAATATTGGGAAACATGCTTTTACCGGTTACCTTGAATGTAACAGATGCGCCTTTTTCCACAACACCGGATATCAACTGCTGAAAATTCTGCCCTGAAATTTCAAGCCGCCGGGGATCATTCATCATGAATTATTATTTAACTTTAAAAATAAAATTTTTTTTAATAAGCGTTTCCATTAAGGCAATGACATCCTGTTTGATTGTTTCATGGTCTGCTTCATATTCTTTTGAAAGACGCGAAACAATATCAGACAGCCGTGTCTTTCCGTCCAGCATCTGCCATACAGCAGTTCCCGTGGAATTTAATTGAAACATTTCCTCATCCAGATTTCCCACGCCGGAAATTAAAGGGACGATCATCAACTGGCCCTCAATATTTTTGGCAATGATATTGTCGGAAACCGTAAAAATTGAATCCATCTGTACGTCTATATCCATAAGTATTGTCTCTTGTTTTTAACTTAAAACTTAAAACCGTGCCTGAACAAGGTTTTTGTTCAGGCACAAGTTAAATATATGTCGTTTCATATTTGAAAAAACCGGTTCAATACATCACAAATATTGCCGGATAAATCAAATTCTATTTGAAAAAACCGGGTTTTTTTCCTTAACTCTTCAATGGTTGCAAAATATTTTTCCCATCCATCAACATCCAGCAGGGGTTTTACAATAACCTTTAATAAGTGGGCGGCAATTCGATCCGGCTGTGTTATTTCCTTGATGCGATTTTGTGTGGCCTTTTTAAGAAATAAAAATCCTTTTAAAGGCGCACTGGACGAAGAAACATCTGGATGGGACCCATAACACCAGTTGCCGAAAATACAGAACTCATCTTCTATTTTTCGGACAAACATTCGATCATCACACAGGATTTCATGGCCTTGTTTTTTTAACATTGCCGTTAGCGTACTTTTCCCTGATCCGGACACCCCAGCCAGCAGCACACCATTCCCATTGATATTGAATCCATTTGAATGAATCATCACCCCGTTTCTGTCACTCAGAAGTTTTGTAAATATCATCTGATCCGTGTTAAAAAGTGTCAGGGCAGCAAATCCAGCGCGACTGTATTTTTCACGACTGAGATTTTCAGTGTAAATATGTATGGATCTGTAATCATTGCTCATTATCCCGATGGCATTTTCGACAAGATTCTCGGGGGAAAGAGAGGTGTACCTGTAAATCCAGGTCTCGTCCGTTTTAAATATCTGCCATTGATTTTTATGGTAAATTTCTTTTCCCCCTGCTTCAATGGTATCAACAGATTTTGGCAGATTAAAATGGTGGTAAATCATCACGTTGTCCGAGCCAGGTCCGGGAACTTCAAATTGTTTAAATTTAGGATGAAAGGTATTCTCAGAAATAGGATACGCTGACGTAACCTGAATGGTTATGCCGGCAACCTTGTAGAATTTAAAGGTGTTTTCCATTTCGAATAAAGATATTTTTTTCAGTTAAGATCCTCCCATTTAGATCCCAGTGATAGGGTTCAATCTCCGGTCTTGTGCCAGGTCTGTCATCCATTCCTTTCAGCGCCAGTGACCACACCATAGGTTCAGGCCAGCCGTGCTTTTGGCCAACCTGTGGGACAGTAAATCCTTTCAATAAGTCGCTATTTGGCGGAAATGCCAATTCTGGCATTTCCACCAAATGGTCGCGTAACGTCTTAAAATTTATAGTTTAAAGACTTTTATGAGGCTACTTTTGATCTAAAAGTAAATAAATTTTAATGGCCTTATTGCATTTATCCTGTGCATAAAAAAGCGTACTGTAAAACACATTAAGATATTTTAACCCTCTATTCTGGTAAACTTTGCGGAAAAGTCGAGACTATCCTGCAAAGTGTTGCAGAATAGTCGAAATATTGTAAGTTGAGATGAATAAAGATCAAAGATGAGATATATTTATATTCTTTTTTAAAAAAAGTAATGTAAACACCATAATGCCTGAAATACCACCTGAAACATCAATGAAAAAATCCATAAACTGGGGGGTTCGCTCATCAACATGGAACTGCATCAGTTCTGCCCCACCTGCAAGTAACGCTATGTTTGTTAAAATATGGGATTTTGATTCAATCGGCATCACAAAGCATAGACTTGTCCCAAGCAGTAAGAAGGAACAAAAGTGCCCAATTCCGGAGATATCCCCGGGGATAATTTTTTTATAAATATTTTTGGAAACCTGTACCTGAGCATCAATTTTTTTTGTTATTCGTGTTTTTACCTCGCCGGTCATGGTGGTTACGAATAAAATGCCAATAACGCAGCAGCACAGGATTATCTGGGGATAGAGATATTGTTCTTTTAATGGGGTGTGCGGGTAGAAAAGAAAAATAAAAAACAAAAACCAGGCGCTAAAGAGAACTCTTTTGAGCCATAAGTAGAATTGGGTTTTGACAACGGGAATCAAGCTCAAATTTTTTGCCCACATGGAACCTGTGCACGCGCTCAATTTTAAAATTATGTTTAGTTCACTTGCAAACGGCGATACAACGAATGATGCTTTGTAATCCTCCCAGTCCCTGGAGCCTGAAATGGAAATCACCTCATGGGGCATTTGTATTCTTTCACCAGATGCATCATATTGAATGAGCAATAAACGGGCTTTATTCCATTTTTGCTGTCCGGGTATTACATCAAGACATTTTAAGCTGCCTTTGAGTTTTAGATAGTCAGGATTTTTTGTAAATCGAATAACCTGAATAAATTCTATCGCCTTATTCGCAGTTGATGACGAAAGATAAAACTGGCCCTGTTCAAGCCTGGCTATACCTGTGTCTGAATTAAATACCTGCCAGTTTTCAGTCAGGACTTCTGGCCCGCCAGGTTTAAATCGTTCTATAAAAACGCCGGACCAGACGGTTATGACAATAAGAATCGTAAACCATAAAAGTTTAATTTTACACATGAACGGTTAACGATTTTTTGTTACGCATTTTCTGTTTGTGTCCTCCTGGCGATCTATCTTCCTGCACCGGTCAGAACAGCCTTGGCAGTCAGCATAAGTATCTTGAAGTCATTAAAAAGCGACCAGGTATCAATATATTTCAGGTCCAGTTTCATCCACTCTTCAAAACTCAGCTCATTGCGCCGGGGTGCAATCTGCCACAGACAGGTCATGCCGGGTTTCATGGACAGCCGCCGCCGTTGCCAAACGGAATATTCATCCACTTCTTTTGGGATTGGCGGCCTTGGACCCACAAGGCTCATCTCGGTTCTTAAAACATTAAAGAGCTGGGGCAGTTCATCCAGACTGGTCCTTCTGAGAAAGGTACCCACATGGGGAATAATTCTCGGATCATTTTTTATTTTAAATGCGGGCCCGTCTGCCTCATTCATTTCTGCAAGCTCTTTGAGCATTTCATCTGCATTGTTAATCATGGTCCTGAATTTGTACACCATAAACCGCCTGCCGTTCATTCCCAGGCGTTCCTGTTTATAGAGAACCGGCCCTTTGGAAAATATTTTGATGGCAATGCCGATACCGATAAAAACCGGCAGCAGGAGAATGGTCAACGTCAACGCACCGATAAAATCACTCACATGTTTGATCAACATCAGTCCCTCATTCCGGGGGGTTGACTGGAGGGCCATGGTGTGAATTCCTAGAAAGTCTTCAAAATTGACAGCAGCGATGTTGGGTTGGTACATCAGGTAATGCAGCTCCCAGTCCGGGACAATTCTGACTTTTATCCCCATGCTTTCTGCAAATGCAAGATATCGGTCCCCATTTTTTAGTTTTTGAAGAGATATGGCAAAAATCAATTCATCCACAATATTATTCTTCAGATAATCTTCAAGGTCTTTCACAAGGCCGATTACCTTATGATCATTTAAAACCGTGTGGCCAAGGTTTTCTTCATTTACATCAAAACAGCCCAGAATTTTGTATCCTGTGGCTTTATGTTTTTCAACCGTTTCAATAACCTGTTTCGCCCGCTTGCTGCTGCCGATAATAAGAATTTTTCTTGCATTCATCTCATCTGTCCTGACCTTTTCCAGGATTTTAAAAACAATAAATTTGGATAAGGTCAGCAATGAGATATTCAAAATCAAAAAAATACCCATTAAAGAACGGCTGATAAGCTGGATTCTGAAAACATATATGGTAATGGTCACCAGTATCATTCCCATGAAACAGGATTTTAAAATGGTTGTGAAAAAATGCCAGAACGGTTGCTCACGATAGGACATATACATGCCCATCCATTTGAAAGAAATAAACCAGGCAATGATAATGATCAAAAGAAGGATTTGATGATTTGGTGCTTCTGACAGCTGATTAAATGATCCATGCAGGAAAAATTTTCTGATAACCCATGCTGCAACAAATGCAAAAGCAGTTATTAAAATATCAATAATCTTCTGCATATCCAGGATTAATGAACTTTGTTCGTTATCCATTTGAACCCTTTCCTGATCAATCTGCTTTTTTGTTTCAGCAGATTATAAAACAATCTGACTGGTCTTGTAAAATAATATAAAAACGAATATTTGCCGGGAATAGCAGCCGCGGTCCAATCATTATTGGTGGGGAATAACACCATGAAAAAAAAATATCTAATTTTGTCTTGAAATCTGTCCAGCGATGCAAACTGGTATCGTGTGAATTTTGATTTTGAGATATCCCAGAGATGGTTTTCAATTGGAGCCAATAAGAGCAGTGTTACATATTGATCTAATTTTTTTATTTCTGGGCTGTCGGCAATGAGAGATCGAATCTTATCTGGTAGGGCGCAGTTAAAAAAACGTGAACAAAGGGATGCTCCCAGCAGCAGTTTTTTGTAACATCGGGTGGTCCTGGCCAATAATAAAATTTTTTCCCAGTCAAGATCGGACTTTAACAGGGTTGCAATCAGAAAAATCAGTTCAAAATTCTCCCAGATATGTTTGGAACCATGCAGGCATAAATAGACCAGCAGATCTTCCCGGGAAAAGGTTAAAATTTTTTTCCCATTAAAATTATACTCACACAGCTGGTGTTTGATTTGTTCGAAAGTAAACGGTTTTGAAAGATATCTGTCTGACAGTTCCCAGTGAAGCTCTACAATCAGCTTTTTTTTACCAAGGGTTAGAATCATGTGATCTTCTGAATTCATATACGCTTCAAACTGTTTTTTATTTAAATTTAACTCGGGAGTGAATCCTTTTGTAATTAAAAGATTAAATGCCTGGAATGCATTTTCTTCCGGAACAAGGATATCGAGATCAGAAAAAACCCTGAGGCTGATATCACCATAGAGTTGTTCTGAAATAACCGGACCTTTTAAGGGAACACAGGTCATATTGTTTTCGTTAAAATAGTCTATGATCTTGTGGAAAACAGCAGTGAAATATAAATTATGGGCGCAGTTTAAAAGAAATACTTTTTTAATCTCGTCATGGGAATTGTCGGGCACATAAGCTCTATATTTTTTATTCAGCGTGACATATATCAATTGTATAACTTTATGCCGAACAGCAAGTTTCTGAAATTTGTCCCAGTCTATCGCTTCTGAACAGATTTTAATGATTTCGTCTTTTTTTGAGCCATATAAATTATCTTCAAGACATAATAACAGCAGCATGAGTTCTAAAGATATTTGATTCTCAGTTTTTATGGCCATGGGAATATAAAATCAATTTATAAGAGTTGGGTTAATTCATTTTCAAATCTGGACAGAACTGTTTCTTTGCCCAGATGTGTTTCAGCATATGTTCTTGCAACCGGATTATACGAACCTGTATGGTTTTTTAAAATCGTAACAATGGTGCTTGCCATCAGTTCAGGATTTTCAGGAGGGATAACTGTCCCGATTCCAGGATGTGCGTTTACAATGTGATACAGTTCTGTCTCTTTTTCAGCGGTCACAATAAAATGACCACCAGCAGAAAGTATGCTGGTCAGTTTTGAAGGTAAAAAAGAATCTCCTGAGCCTTTTTTCTGGATGATCAAATGTATGTCAGCCAGTTTTAAAAGGTCAGGTAATAATTCATAGGCTTGGAGCGGATAGAATCGTATATTTTTCAGGCCATGACTTGCCACCATATTTTGCAGTGCTGACCTGTGCGCACCATCACCAACAATGACGAATAATATGTTTTTCTCGTCTGCTAACAGCCCGGCAGATTCAACAATCAATTCCAGACCTTGTTTTTCTCCAAGATTGCCAGAATATAATACCACTTTAGTTTTGCGATCAATGCCCCATTTTTCCCGGAATGTTCTGCTGTCGGCCCGAGGGGTAATAAAATCTATATCCACCCAGTTTGGGAAGAAAACAATGGGATCAAAGCTGACTCTTCTCTTTGCTGCACTATCGCACATGGTATGGGAAATTGTTGAAACCCTGCTGAAGCGTCTTGTAAACAGACTCTGGACAGAGTGCGCCAGATTATTGAGGTTTTTTAGTGAAGACATCATCCCTGTTTTAAACATGGCACAAATCTCAAAATCCTGAAAATGGAGCCAGGATTTTGCCCCAGCCAGTTTGCTGAACAGTATTGCCTGGGGAGCGCAAAAAAAGGAGGGTGCGATACAGACAATAACATCCGGCTTCCAGGCAAATTGACTCACAAGAATCGGAAAGCTTGTCAGTGTGAAGCTGAACAGGTGTAAAAGGCGGCTGATGGTCCTGGGTTTTTTCGGCACCCATAAAGGACATCGGTAAATTGCCAGGTTTTTCTTTTCCTCCCGGGTGAACCGGAAAGGAGAAAATCCTTTGGCAATTTTCCAGGCAGGATAGTATGGAGGTGTTGTGATCACATGGCACTCATGGTTTTGAGCTGATAACCAGTCAACCAGCTCTCCTGTATATTTACCAATCCCGGTTAATTCCGGGCTATAGTTTATGCCATAGATCAGGATGCGCATGGTTCGCTTATTTCTTGATTTTCCCAAATGCGAATAAAGTTGGTTTTATAAATCCAGGAGCAAACTTTTGATGTAGAACACCCAGGGAATAGGCAATCTTTGAAAATGAAAGATACGATGGCTCGGCTTCATACCCGTACACTACGCCTGCAAGGCCGTTTTTCTTCATGATATTCTTTAATCTCCGGATACTATTGCATTTATAAACCGTTGGAAAAACATCCTCTTCTTTTCTGCCTTCCTGGACAATGGATGTCACTTTCGAGTGATATTTGTTGGGAATAAGTGTTGCAGCTATCGCAATATAGTTCCATCGATTTGGCGTTCTGATGCATAAATAGCCACCATTTTTTAATACACGGTGGATTTCCCGGAATAATTGATCAGGATCTGCTATATGTTCCAAAACATTGTCACACACAATCAGATCAATGGAATTGCTCTCAATGGGCCAGGAATCATCTTGTATCAGATGAAATTCGTCCAAAAACGGATTGTCTTGAGCGCTTTGATTGACATCAATTCCAATTACCCTGGCAACTTTTCCCTTTAGAATTTTAAGGTTCCTTCTGAAGGGTATCTTGTCTTCATCATATTCACCTCTTCCGCAGCCGACATCAAGAACCACAAAAGAGGGGTCAAGCAACAAATTGACCCGGTTAAAAAATATTACGGTTGCATCGATATCTGAGATCCCTCCGAATAGGGCTTCTGGATAGAATATTTCTTGATAGGTCATCATGTCTCAACACCTCGGGTTAATTCATCATTTCGATTCTTCTTGTATTCTCGGCTTTATCGGATGTGCCGGAGACCCAAAACAGATCATCTTTTCCGGCAAATCTGAAAAGACACAACTGCAGGCACCCACAACACAAGCATCACCAATGTTTACACCCGGGCCGATAAATACATTTGCAGCGATCCATGCCTGTTGTCCGATGGTTATTTTTTTTGAATAAATATCAAAGGATTTTTTTTGAAAATCATGACTGCCTGTGCACAGGTAAGATCGTTGAGATACAACAGCATTATCACCTATTTCAATCTCGCCAAGACTATATAGGACGACTTCATCTCCTATCCATGCAAAGTCGCCTATCGATACTTTCCATGGGAAAGTGACCTTGGCTGAAGGGCGAATAAGAACATTTCGTCCGATTCGTGCACCAAAAAGCCTTAGGATAAATCTTCGCCATCCAAACATAAATTGGGGTGAACAGGCAAATAAGGTGGATTGAACAATCCACCAAAGCTGGACAAACCATGCAGGCCTTCCTCTAAAAGTATCAGGAACTGAGAATGTCTTTAGATCTTGATTCATAAAATTAATATCACCTGTTCTTTTGGCTATGGGCAAATTTTAACACTGAGATAACATTGCTTGAAAATATACTTTCTGTGAATTTCGATGCAGCATATTCAGCATTGTGTTTTGAAAATCTGTTGATATTTGCTTCAAGGTTTTCACCAATTATTTTAATCGTATCTGCAATAGAACCCGGATCACACGGAGAAACAAAGAATCCGTTGGAAGAATCAAGTATGTCCGGAATGCCTGCATGGGGTGTTGTAACAATAATATTGCCTGTGGCTAACCCTTCTATAATGGAAATGGGTTGTCCTTCCATTTTGTAATAGGTTGGAAGAATAAAAATATTGGATTGAAGCAATTTTTCTTTTTTCTGTGAACCGAAAATACTTCCCACATATTCTGCTGATTCACCGATCTGTTCTATTTTTTGATTAACGATAGTGCTGATGGAATCTTCAATGTGCCCCGCTATTATAGCGCTGAATTTGACTTTTAAATTTTTAAGCATCAATAATGCATCAAGAAAATCAATAATCCCTTTTTCAAGCATAAGGTTGCTCAAATAAATAATTCTTGGTTTGTCTGTGGGTTTTGGAAAATTCTTATCGTTATATAAAGAATTGTCTGCAAAATTCTCAACAATAAAAATTTTATCATCGCTTAATAGTTGTGCAAAATTTTTTTTCAATGATATGGAAAGGACAATACCAGCTGCTGCATGGGAAATAAGGGAAGCGAAAATTTTCTTTTTTAACCCTTTTAAACGAGAATAGGCTTTACCCAGATAGTTTCCGTGAATGTGGATGACATAGGGCTTATTTAATGCAATACAAAAAAGAATAAACGGTGCATATTTAAGGATACCAAAAAAAGTTTGTCCAGGGGTAAAGTATGCAATATCAGCTGAGATTACTTTGGGAAGGGACAAATATGTCTTGAGGAATGAGGCTGCTTTTACCAAGGAAAATCGGTTTCCCTGGTTCGAAGAAATAACAGGGGTGTTGGTATTAATTTTTTCATGTTGAATACCGTTAGCGGATAAATTTTTAATTAATATTTCGTTGGCAAAGGAGCAACCATCAACAGGTGGCACCAAAGGGCCAATGACCAGAACTTTCATTGGGTATCCTGTTCGTATAAATTTTATTCAACACTCATTTCTATGTCATTCATCTTTTTTTCCCATAACGCGGCCTTTTCGGAAAGTTTTCCAATGACTTTACCTGGGTTACCCATGACAATAGAATCGGAAGGGATTATGCCCCTCACAATGCTACCCGCCCCTATAATCACATCGTTCCCGATTTGGGTGCCAGGCAAGAGAATCGCGGACATACCGATAAAAACATTATTCCCAACACAGATGGGTCTTATAAACGCTATATCTGTCGGGGGGCATTTTCCTATGGATATCAATCCGGCAGTGAAGGAATAATCATGGGTTAAAAAAATAACATTTTGTGAAATAACAGCCCGTTCACCCAGTTCAACTTTATCAAAATTATCAAATTTAACTTTGGTTGCGATATATCTTGGTTTTCCATTGAATTTTAAACCATACAGCTTAAGCAGCCTGGTATAAAATACCATAAATAATCGCGGGGCGACGGCTTCCAGAAAGCTGAGCAAGAACCGGGAAAGATGAAAGATTACCCGTGATATTGAACGCAACAATTTATTGATCATTTTAATTTCTCTTCAATTAGGCGGTTTTCTTGTAGATTTTTCTCTCTGGATGTTTTTATTCTTTGTAAAATAAAAAGCAGAAATAGCATTATCAGAATACTCCTGTAAGTATTTCTTACAGGATAAGAGTTTATTGTGAAAGTGATCCAGAAAATAAAACCGGAAAGAAAGAAGGGTATTATCCCTTTGCTGTGATAGTAGGCCTGGTTGGCATATTTTAGTAACATCCCTATTGTAGTATAAAATAATATAAAGAAAATGCCACCAAACCACCTGACTTCAGATATTGCACTAAAGGGAACAGCATGATTTATGCGAACCTCATGCAATTTCAGGATACTGCTAAACCCATCTATAAAAGATGGGAATGGAGAAAACGCCAGCACCTTGTAATGCAATGCATATACCGGTGCAATCTGTTCAGCATTTGCAAAACTTGTAGCGCCTTCCAGAATATTCAGTAAGAAGCCTAATAGATAATAGTACAAAACATCTAAACGAATATTGCTGTATCCACTCCAGATTGCAACAATTCCCTGATCATATTCCCCTCTTCCTTCAATAACCTTAATAAATGTAAGAAGGCACATTAAAGCCAGTATTGTTTTCCCTTTCCAATTCCAATGTTTTGTGATCTGACAATATAATAACATCATAAAAAAATATAAACTTGCCCACCGGGAATTTTGAGCAAGCATAAAGATGAGCGCGTACATGAATATCAGAGAAGATAGAAAAAGATTCATATAGCTTCGGTTAAAAAAGAAATGCATGGTCAAACCAGCAGTAAAAAGACCGACAATCCGCAATGAAAAATGAATAATTTTCAGAATTCCATTGTTAATTCCGATTCTGGAGGGTGTTTCAAGCAATAAATACGAGTGATTCTGCCAAAGCAGATTCAAATCGATGGAGAAGAAGTGAATAATGTAAATCATGTTCATAATAATCAATGCTATGGTTATCATGAGTGGATTTTTTGTTATTTGTTTGAGTGGGCTGAAATTTAACTCAAATTGTTTTTCCTGTTTTTTAGAATAGTATATGGTTAATACACATCCAAAAATTAATAGAATAAAATATTGTAAAATCGCCGCATTAAAGGATGCTTGAGAAAAATTTACAGGCATTGCCGAATAATACGTTCCAGTCAGTTTATACAATATTTTAGGCGATATGGTGATACCTGAAAATACCATCTGTAATGCAATATAGTTAAAAAATGAGATCCAATAAAAGATACAACTGGGAGAAAGAAGCACCCCTTTCTTTTTAATTAAAGCGAATGTTAATCCGATTATGATTGCATTATAAATATAGATCATGGGTCTATTTGTATCATTCTTTTATTGTTTTATTCAGCACTTAAAATTTTTTTTAAGTGCTGATAACCATACCAGGCAGTTAATATGCTGGTTGAACTCATCCCGCCAACCCAGGCCCAGGATGCACCGTTGGCCCCATAAACAGGTACAAGGATGAAAATCAGACCGATATTTACAACTACCTGTGTCCACAGAATTTTTGCAGCTGTCGCTTCTGCTCCGGACATTAACAATAGTGCGTACAAAGGCAAACTTATTGCCCAGATGACATAACCAAAACTGATCCAGCGTAAAGGTGTTGCTGCAACCTGAAAACCCGGGCCAAGAAAAGAGACAATATAATCAGCTGAAAAATAGACAATGATACAAAAAAATAAAGTGCTCAAGCCAATCAGAATACTGCCATGCTTTAAAGATAGTAATAACCTCTTTTTCTTTTTGTTATGAATATTGTCAACTATTTTTGGCTGCAGCCAGAATAGTCCGGCATACCCCACAATAGAAGCGATCTGGCCAACCCGGATTGCTGCCCCATAAAAACCGGCAGTGGTCGTTTCACTGAGGACACTGACAAGAATGATATCAGCTTTGCTAAGGACTAGATTGCCTGCCGTTCCGATAAAAAAATGCCAGGATGATATACGCCATTTTTTTAGATTCTCATTTATGGTTATGGTTTTATCCGCACTATTTTTAAAGTATTCTAACAGAGCAGGTCCATTATTTTTTTTTCTGATCCAATACCACCCGGCCATTGAGGTTAAAATAAAAGTAGCGATTTGAATAGCGAGGATAAAAGATATCTGGTGTTGAATATTTAATAAGAAAAGAGCTGCCACGCCAATAAGCAATAATCCACTTCGAATAGGACTATTTACGGCCTGGGTTGCAAGGAGATTACCCATTCCATTAAGAAAGGCAGCAATTATTATTACTGATGCACTGCTCGGTACTAAAAGAAAAACAGCAATATAAATTTCTAATCGGACAGTTCCTAAATTAATGTCATCAATTACAAGCCAGATAACCAAGATCAGTGCACCAATTATTGACATCATAAAAACACGAGACATCCCCCATCGGCCCAAAGCCATTAAATACGGAGTGTTTTTATTCTCCCAGCCTTTGGCTATTTCCCGCACCATTACACCATCTGTACCAAACACTGCAATGCCGCCAACCAGGTAGGCACTTGACAGAAAAACCATGTATACGCCAAACTCCGTTGGTCCCAATGCCCGGGCAATAAG
>Ga0180007_10003484_pt1 | contig 17503 bp, 13 predicted proteins | sample MM_PC_MetaG_FD_121122 | JGI IMG/M metagenome (GOLD analysis project Ga0180007, IMG submission 121122) | Groundwater microbial communities from the Aspo Hard Rock Laboratory (HRL) deep subsurface site, Sweden - MM_PC_MetaG | ecosystem: Environmental > Aquatic > Deep subsurface > Groundwater... | reverse complement strand
GTGGATCGTGGTGGATTCCGACCTGGTGAGCCATCCCCCCTCCAGCCGGGCGGTGGCCCTGCCTTTTACGGCCACGGCCCGCGACAAGCTCGACAAACCCATGGTCGCCAACGTGGTGGCTCTGGGCGCTCTCACCCAGCTCACCGGAGTGGTCAGCCGCCGGGCCCTGGAAAAGGCGCTCCTGGCCCGGGTGCCCAAAGGCACCGAAAACCTCAATAAAAAAGCCCTCGCCGAAGGTATGAAAATGGTGAAGGACTGGCAGAGCTCTGGAAAGCGCGGCCCCACCGAGGTCAGCGCCGCTGATTTGTGAGGGGAAGATTTGCATTAATTTGAAGAGATCGATCCTTTGCAACGTATTTTTCTGAATGCAACCGTACAATAGTTTGGAACGAAGGCATGAAAAAAATCGCCCTCAAAGTAAACGGACACCTACATGAAATACTGGCTGGTAAGAATGACGTACTGCTCGATTTTTTGCGGAACACTCTGGATCTTACCGGGGTCAAGCAATCATGCGACAGAAAGGGGCAGTGCGGGGCATGCACGGTAATTGTAAACGGCAAAGCGGTGCGTTCCTGTTTGACCAAATTAAGAAATCTTAACGGAGCCCAGGTTATTACTGTGGAAGGTCTGGGTACGCCTGACAATCCGCATCTCATCCAACATGCTTTTGTGTTGGCTGGGGCTATCCAATGCGGATATTGCACCCCAGGCATGATCATGGCCACCAAGGCCCTGCTAGATTCTAATCCTGATCCGGATGAGGAGGCCATCAAGAAGGTCCTGCGCCATAATCTTTGCCGCTGCACCGGCTACGTGAAGATCATCGAGGCGGTGAAACTGGCTGGACGTTTTTTGCGCGGCGAGATAACGCCGGAAAAGGTGGCGCCCAAGCCTTCCGATGGCATCATAGGTGTTTCACATCCCCGTCCTTCGGCCATGGCCAAGGCCTGTGGAACCGCACGGTTTACGGCAGATTACAAAATAAATGGTGCCTTGGAACTGGCGGTGGTTAGAAGCACGCTTCCCCACGCCAGGATCAAATCCATTGATTATTCCCAGGCTTTGAAGATGCCTGGTGTGGCGGGTGTGCTTACAGCCGAGGACATTAAAGGCACCAACTCGCTCAAATATGTGGTGTCAGACCGACCGGTTCTGTGTGCTGACCGGGTGCGTTATATCGGTGATCCGATCGTGGCTGTGGCCGCTGAAACACGGGAGCAAGGCATGGAGGCGGCTGCTGCCGTCAAGGTGATGCTTGAACCTCTGCCCGTATTGGAAACCACTGACCAAGCCCTGGCCGATGGTGCGATTCAATTACACGAAGATCTACCCAACCTGGTATATGACCAGCCCATCGTCAAGGGCGATGCCCGAGCTGCATTCGCAAAATCTGCTATGGTGGTAGAGGCTGATTTTGCGACTCAAATAAACCATCAGGCTCCCTTGGAGCCCGAGGTTTCGCTGGCCTATTGGGAAAGACACGGCGAGGAAGACAAGTTGGTCATCGTGGGGCGCAGCATCAACATTCATTTGCATTTGGGCATGCTGCAGGAGGCTTTGGGTTACGAAAATATGCGCTATGAAGAGGCGTTCGTGGGCGGCCAGTTCGGCATCAAAGTCGAAGTCATCACCGAAGCCTTGGCTGGCGCGGCGGCACTCCACTTCAAACGCCCAGTACGCTATGTGCCGTCACTAGCTGAATCGATGCTCGCCACCCCCAAACGCCATCCATTCATAATGAAGGTAAAGCTAGGTGCTGATGTTGACGGCAAAATTACAGCCTATTCTAACCATTTTGTGGTGGACAACGGGGCATACTCTTCCGCCGGACGCGCAATAGTTAATAGAGCCTTGCAGATGCTCGCCGGCGCCTACTTTATTCCAGCCCTGGATATTGAAGGACGCCTAGTTTACACCAATAATCCCTGGGGAAGCGCAGCCAGAGGGGCTGGCCCTCCACAACAGAATTTTGCTTTGGAGTCGGCTGTTGACATGCTTGCCCGGAAGATGGGCAAGGATCCTTTAGAATTCCGTTACGACAATTTTTTGCAGGCTGGGCAGAGTGTTTCCACGGGACAAAAGGTGGAGCAATGGCCCATTCCCGCCCTGATGGACGCCATCCGGCCCCATTATAAAAGAGCCATGAATCGGAAAGGAGAAAACCAGAACCGGAATATCAAACGGGGTGTTGGCCTGGGCTGCGGCTCATTTGGCATCGGTGGCCCTGGCGATCAGTCGGTGGTGCCTTTGGAGTTGGATGATGACGGTGGTGTGAGCATCTATGCCGCCGTAGCCGATCCCGGTGAGGGCAATGATTCCATGCTTACCCAGATAACCAGTGAACTGATGGGCATAGACATGGACAAGGTTCGTTTGAACACGCGGATAACCGATATAACCGCAGCTTCGGGGCCGGCGGCTGGCAGCCGGATAACCTACATGATCGGTAACGCCTTGATTGATGGCCTTGAGCAATTAAAGCAAGCCATGGCAGAGACCGGTGCATGCAATGGAAGGGAGTTGGAGGCAGCGGGTAAACCACGGCGCTACGTGGGCAGCAAGAAGAAAACTGATGACACCCCCATGGATCCTAAGACTGGCCAAGGCGCTAATTTCGAGTCCCAGGTTCATGCTGTGCAGATGGCCGAGGTTGAGGTTAACGAGGAAACCGGCGACGTGAAGGTAATCAAAATGACTACAGCAGTGGACGCCGGGACCGTGATTAATCCCAATAATATTACCGGCCAATTGGAGGGTGGCATGGACATGGGAGTAGGCTACGCTCTGCGGGAGCAATACATTGCCGGTGAAACAAACGATTGGGGCAGCTTCAAGTTTCCCACCATAGAAGACTCCTTTGAAATGGAGGTAATTCTACTCGCGACGCCACGCACCAAAGGACCCTTGGGAGCGACCGGTGTAGGCGAAATGTGTATGGTGCCCACTGCGCCAGCGGTGCTCAATGCCATCGACGATGCTACAGGCATACGGATAACTGAGCTGCCAGCCACTCCAGAAAGAGTAAAGGCCGCCAGAATAAGTTCTCGAACCTAGTCTGGGTTACACCTAATGAATATGGTTTTTATCGATGCAGTTAATCGACCTATGAATGATCTATTGATTCATGTGGCACGCGAATAATATTCATCTGTTTTAATTGGAAAGGCTAAACCACCGGCTTTGCCGAACCCAGGGATAAAATGCTAAGCGGTCCTCCCGAGGAAGGCCCCAAAAGGGCAGGGAGGACCGCCAATGAAGGATTGGCAAAGTCAAGCACATGTGAAATGGGAACGCAAGTACCATGTGATCATCATTCCGAAGGACTGCCGGAAGGTTCTATACGGCCAGATTCGCCGGCGGGTAGGAGAGATACTTCTGGAGTTGTGCCAGCATCGTGGGATTGATCTTTTGGAAGGCAAGGCAATGCCAGACCACGTGCACATGTTGCTCAGCGTTCCACCGAAGTACAGCATAGCCCACACGATTTGGTACCTGAAAGGCAAGAGCGCAATTCGGATCCACCGCAATGTGCTGAAAATGCGATGGACCTTGTTTGGCCGAAGTTTTTGGTCGCGAGGCTACTGTGTCAGCACAGTGGGATGGGACGAACAAGGCATTCGAAAATACATAAGGGAGCAAGAGAAGCTCCAGCAAGACCAAGAGCAGTTGGGGCTGGAACTGAACTAATGGCCCCTTTTAATGGCCTTCCTTATACCATCGGCATAGCCGGTGGCGGCTGGTTGTTTGATAATCGCGGGAAAGGGGCGAGCGCCAAAGCAAAATTGATAGGTAACGAGGCAGAATTTTAACTAATTGGCACCGGTAGGCCTTTAAAGCAGGTAACAACCTGATTATAATGCAAATAATAATACTTGACATGGCCTACATTTATATTTTATAAAATATAAAACTTATATTATAATCTTTGTTGTTATTCATAACTCGTAGGAGCAAACATATGACGCGTTATAAAACTATGACGGAAATTGCAGTAGAATATTTGCGTGAAAAAATATTAATGGGGGAGTTGCCCAAAGAGGCAAAGCTAGTACCGGCGAAATTAGAATCTGAAATAAATGTAGGAAAGGTTGCCATCCGGGAAGCAATTAGGGAGCTGGCAGGTTCAGGCCTAGTAGTATCATATCCAAACAAAGGAACATATGTTGCTATGCCTCCATTGGCAGAAGAAGTGAAATATATCTTCCAGTGTCGAAGTGTTTTGGAGGGTATATTAGTGTATCAAGCAACGCTGAAAATATCGAAAGAAGAATATGAAGAGTTAAAATCTCTTAACGACAAAATGATTTCAACTGGTTCGCCAAAAAAATTTTTTCTGTATAATCAAAAATTTCACCTAAAACTGTGTGCTATTTCTGAATGCAAGTATTTATTGAATTTAGCTAAGCAACTTACTGATCAAATATTACTTTATAGAAGTGCAAATGTTATCAAACCAACGGATAAAACCATTCGCGATGAATTCTGCGAATACCATCGAAAAATATTAGAGGCTATTGACTCAAAAGATCCTGAAAAAGCACGCCTAGCAATAATTGAAAACCTTGATTCTGGCTGCAAACATCTCCTAGATAAAATTGAGGATGGCAAATAAATCGTTTGTAATTAAAGGTATATCGAGTTGAGGTGATGCTTCAATTAATGTGATAAGGAAGTACGACATTGGAAACTGTGACTGAAATATATTTTGTGGAAATGCTCCATGGGTTAGTCTACGGAATGTTACTATTTTTGGTGGCATCAGGATTTACATTGGTTTTTGGCCTGATGAATGTTTTGAATTTATCACATACTGGCTTTTACATGCTCGGAGCTTATCTAGCATATTCGGTGACGGTCTACCTAGATAATTTTTGGTTAGCACTCATAATATGTCCAATAATAACTGGGATAGCTGGTTTAGGGGTGGAACATATATTCTTGCGGAAAATTCACAGTAGGGAGGGAGCCCATGCGGCTGAATTATTATTAACATTCGGCATATTTTACGTAATTAGCGAATTAATAGTCATGACGTGGGGGTCCTTCGAACTAGATGTACCGGCACCTGAAATACTTACAGGATCGATAACTTTTGTTGGTATAACCTATCCTGTGTATCGGTTTTTTATTTTAGCGATTTCCGGTGCAATATTAGCATTAATGACCTTTGTACTGCAGAAAACAAGAACGGGAATGATGATAAAAGCTGCTGTTTCAGATGCGAAAATGTTGGATTCATTAGGGGTAAATGTTTCTTTAGTTTTCTTGGGGGTTTTTGGGGGAGGATCAGCTCTAGCGGGGTTGGCTGGAGTCATTGCAGCTCCATTTTTTACAGCATACCCATCCATGGGTTTAGAAATATTGATTGATTGTTTTGTTGTTGTGGTCGTCGGTGGCTTTGGGAGCTTAATGGGAGCGTTTGTTGCGGCTTTAATGATAGGAGAGTTGCATTCTTTTGGTGTGTTGTTGTTTCCGAATATAGCGTTAGCATTTCAGTTCCTGTTAATGGCGGGTGTTCTTGTATTTAAACCTGCGGGATTATTTGGAGAAAAAAATGAATAAAATAGCCAAATTAAATTCGATCCTAATGTGGTGCACAATGATATTAGTATTGATATTTGCACCGATAGTATTACCTGTATTTGGAATAGAGATGGCCACAGAGATTGTTATTTTTTCGTTATTTGCGATTAGTATAAATCTGCTAATAAAGTATATTGGTCTTGTCTCTTTCGGGCATGCTGCTTTTTTTGGTGTCGGTGCATATATTGTTGCAATTGTTCTCAAAAGTGTGGCTGGCTTTCCATTATTTGGATTGTTATTACTGTCAATAGGTTCAGCTGTTTTATTGGCTGCGATAATTGGCTTTTTCAGTGTTAGATCTAGTCCATCATATTTCCCACTGTTGGTTCTAGCCTTTCAAATGTTACTACTGACAATAGCGATGAAGTGGAGGTCTCTGACGGGTGGTGATGATGGTATGCCCATAATACGACCGGATTTTTATTTGCCGATTATAGGAGAAATAAATTTAATCGATTCGGTCAACATGTATTATTTATCCTTGGTGATAGTTATTATGGCTTTGTTTTTAGTATATCTAGCACTAAAAACGCCTTTGGGCAACGCATTTTTATGCACCAAAATTAACCCGTCGCGTGCATCACACTTGGGATATAACATCTTACTGATAAGATGGATTGCCTTCGTCCTGTCAGGGGCTATGGCTGGATTAGCTGGTGGTTTGTATGTAATTTTTCAGGAATTTGTAGCAACGACCACCATGGATCTACACATGTCATTTACTGCATTCATGATGGTTTTAATTGGGGGAACAGCCTATTATCTGGGACCTGTACTTGGGGTTACGTTTTACATATTGATGACTTATTTTTTATCGGATATTACACCGCATTGGCAACTGTATTTGGGAGTGATGTTCATCATAATTGTTAAATATTCGGAAGGTGGTTTGGTAGGTTTGATAGAAAAATTAAGGGATATTTTTAGCCATACAACTAAAGAGGTATTTAATGATGTCAATACTTAAACTTCAGAGTGTGTATAAGTCATTTGGCGGCTTCCATGTACTGAGGGATGTAAATTTAGAAGTTGAGGAACTAGAGAAACATGTTATTATCGGGCCCAATGGTGCTGGTAAATCGACTTTATTTAATGTCATCACGGGATTTCATAAAATAACGAAAGGTAAAATAATTTATGATAGTGTCGATATTACATCAAAAAAAATTCACAAAATAGCCAGGCTAGGTTTGTCTAGGTCATTCCAAATATCACAAATTTTTCAAGACATGACGGTGTATGAAAATATTAGAAATTCAGTTATGTCTAAAATGAGACGTAGGCTATCAATAACGTTTGATATAAATAAGCCAAAGCGAATCAAGGAAGAATGCGAAAAAATCATAACAATGCTTCAGTTGGGGCCAGTAGAAAACAAAATGGCTTCGGATATAAATTATGGTTCACAGCGCAAACTGGAGATTGGCTTGTGTTTAGCTATGGACCCAAAGTTAATTTTAATGGATGAACCGACAGCGGGTTTGGATGCAGAAGAAACATATAAATTTGTGAAGTTAATTAAGCAAATAACGACAAACAAAACACTAATAGTAGTTGAGCATGATATGGATATAGTTTTCGATTTGGCTGACAAAATCACTGTGCTTGATTATGGGAGAAAGCTTGTAACGGGAACTGCGTCTGAAGTCAAAAATAATGAAGAAGTGCAACGATGTTATTTGAGGAGGTAAAAAGATGTCTCTGGAAATTGTGTCCATAAATTCATATTATGAAAAAAGCAACGTAATAAGAAATGTTTCCATGGAGTTGAAAGCCGGAAAAACTATTGGGCTGCTAGGCAGGAATGGTGTTGGCAAGTCAACAACACTGAAGTCAATTATGGGTCTAGTGAGCGTTAAAAAAGGATCAATTAAACTAGACGGCCAAGAGTTAGTAGGTAGAAAACCACATCAAATAAGCCGTTTGGGTGTAGGGTATATACCAGAAGATCGTAGAATTTTTCCTACGCTAACAGTGCGTGAAAACTTAGTTATTGCAAGGCGATCAAACAAAGAATCTGACAGAATTTGGGAAATCGATGATATTTATTATCATTTTCCAAGGTTGAAAGACAGAGAAAAGGCTAAGGGTGGCAATTTGTCTGGTGGTGAACAACAGATGTTGGCAATAGGGCGAACGTTAATGAGCAATCCAAAAATTTTATTGCTTGACGAACCGACAGAAGGTTTAGCTCCTTCGATTAGAAGAAAAGTTGTTGAAATGATAAAGGCCATGCAGGATAAGAAAATTACGATTCTTTTAGTAGAACAATCAATAGATTTGGTGATTGAGGCAGCAAATAATGTATATGTAATGTCAAAAGGCGAGATTGTATATAAGGGGACAGGGCGAGACCTGATGGATCGTGCAGACATACGTCAAAAATATTTGGAAGTATAACAATATTTGCCTCTTACTTCGAGAATACATACGTAAGCAAGAGCAGGAGGACAAAAGGCTCGAACAACTGAAGATGTTTTAGCCGTAGATCAATCGGCTCGACTTGTAGTTAACCGCTTTGAGCGATTCACATATTTCAAGCCTCCGACTTTGCCGAAGGTATATGACATTAAGATGCGCATTATAACCATAATTGGTAACTGAGGATAGAGTGTCTTTAGAAGTAATAAGGAGGGCGTCATGAAGAGTAATTTGGTGTCACGAATCACTATGATGATTGTTGCGTTTCTTTGTCTTTTTACCTATGTTGGTTCAGCAGAAGCTAAAACAAATGACGTAATTAAGATTGGCATTTGTGGCCCATTTTCGGGCTTTCTACTCAATTTTGGCGAGCAACAAAAAGCTGCTTTGGATATGGCCATAGAGGAGCAAAACGCAAAGGGAGGCTTGCTTGGGAAAAAAATTGTCGTGTTTTACGAAGACGATGAATATAGGCCAGAGGTGGCGATTAGGAAGGCAAAGAAACTAATATTGGAGGACAAAGTACATATATTGGGTTCTTTTCTGGGGACTCACATTGCTTCCGCTCTTAATCAAGTTGGGGCAAAGTATAAAAAAATTGTTATCAACAATGGTGGCATGGGTGACATTATACAGGGTAAGCTATTTAACCGTTATGCATTTAGATTAAGGTATAACGCTCATGCAATGATAACCGGGCTAATACTATATATGAAGGAAACGAAAGTGCGAAAGATATATATTATTAGTCCGGATTATGTTTATGGGCATGATACTGCTAAGACCTTCAAAACGCAACTTGAAAAATATATTCCCGATGCGACAATCGTAGGAGAAGACTACCACCCTCTCCGGAACAAAGAGTTTGGACCCTATGTTTCTAAAATCATAGCATCGAAGGCAGATGGTGTCTTTACAGTATCATACGGCTCAGACTCAAGATTATTAATAAAGACAGCAAGAGAGATGGGTTTGAAAGCGCCCTTCCCCTTCTTCACCTACGCCGCGCTAAATATCGGATTGATGAGAGAAATGGGTGAAGGTAATGAACAAGTTAATGGGATTGTACAAGCCGCAGACTATGCTTTTACGGTAAATACCCCCGGGAATAAGGCCTTTGTTAAGAAATGGAATGATAAGTTTAAACATGAGAAGGACGCCAATTGGTGGTGGCCGGGACTTTCTGGTGGAATGTGTTACGCGGGATGGCAGATGGTGTTTGCCGCTATTGAAAAAGCGGGCACCTTGGATACGGAAAAAATAATCGATACGTTTGAAGGTATGTGGTTCAAGAGCATATTGGGCTGGTGGGCTATGAGGAAATGCGATCATCAATTAATTCTACCTATATTTGTTTTACAGGCTTCTTCACAAAGCAATCCTTGGTACCCTTTCCCATGGGTTGCTCCAGAGTATAGGGTATTTCCTGCATCTGAAGCAGCGCTGCCACCTACGCACAAATACAACAAAAGATGTCCATAAAGGCAATGGCCTAAGCACCGGGGTAAATACCCCGGTGCCCAATAAAGTTCTTGTTCTTAAGAACGATTGGTACGATAGCATCGAGTGGACGGGGATTAACTTTTGAAATAAATACGCCATCGAGAGTTTGTACGCTAATAAAACGACCAAAACCTCCATGAAGTTCCCCCGGCTTGTTAACCACCTAGAAATGCACGACTACCGTGCCTTAAGAGCTGAATGGAGAGGAAGCGGCGGATGCGGTGGCTCCGGTGAACAAAGAGGCCTTGATGTAGCCCACGGCTTTACATGACCTGGCAATCGGCAGCTGCGTTTGGAGGCATTGGAAGAGGCGATTCATGCAAGTGCAACCAAGGCCTTTCCAGTAAAGGTCGTTTAAATATCCACGATGAGGCGCTTGCGGTAAATTGCAGGAAAAAAGATGTGTTACGGCTGGAGCGCGACATATTTAAAAGGTTCATCCGGTAAATGCCGGTGTTGATTCATGCAGGAAGTAGAGTCTGAGTTTGAAGTACTCGTTGTCCCTGAAGCCGTAGGCCTGCCAACTAAAACTCGGCACAGGGAGAGGCAAATGACGAGCAATGAAGAGCAACTTCCCGAGGTTAACGACATTCCCATCCTGACCCGGCGGGAGGTCGAGGCCCGTATGGCCGGACCTCTCATCCAGGCGTTTATGGACAAGTTCGGTAAGGACGAAACCTTGGAGGTGGTATCTGAGGTCATCGAATCCCTGGCCGCCGAGTTCGGCGTGGACCTTGCCCGCAAGCAGGGCGGCAATTCCATCGCCGATCTGCGCCGGGGCCAGGCGATTTGGTCCGCCGGCGGAGCCAACCAGCGCGAGATCCTTGAGGTAACCGAAACCACGTACAACTACAACATCGTGCGATGTAAATACGCCGACATGTACCGAGCGTTGGGCTTGGCCGACCTAGGCTTCGTGCTTTCGTGCAAGCGCGACGGGGCCATGTTCAAGGGGTTCAACCAGCGCCTTAAGTTCGAGCGCACCCAAACCATCATGCAAGGCGCCGATTATTGCGATTTCAGGCTCACCTTGGAGTGAGCCCTTTCCTGATGGGCAATTAAACGTTTGCCGCGCTAACGGGCAGACGAGACCGACAGCTGAAAGGCAGCGAATATAGGGCTAGGACGAGCATGCTCTTAAAACAGGTTCATCCGGTAAATGCCGGTGTTGATTCATGCAGGAAGTAGAGTCTGAGTTTGAAGTACTCGTTGTCCCTGAAGCCGTAGGCCTGCCTTTTGAGGACCTTGATCTTGTTATTGAGTCCTTCCAGAGGGCCAGTGGTGATGGGGTGATTGAAGTAGGCCAGGAGCCCCTGGCGATGATTATCCAGGGTCTCGGCCAGTTTGGTGAAGTGCTTGTTGACCAGGCTTTTCGCCTGAGCGATCCAGGAGTCCAGGAAATACTCAGCGGTTTGGCGGTTTCCATGCTTCCAGAATCCCCTCAGGTCTTCTTTGAGCAGGTAGGCCTTGAACAGGGGCTGGTTGATCTCCATCATTTTGACCAACCTTCCCAGCCCTGGTTGCCTGAGATTTTCCAAGCCCTTGAGGAGCAGGAAACGGCTACCCTTGATCACCTGGCGATCCTGCCCCTTGAGTTCCCGGTACATGTCCCTTCTGGTTTGATCGATGGCCCGATTGGCTATGGCCACCACGTGATAGGGATCGTGGACGATATCCACCTCGGGGAAGACCTCCCTTACCGCCCGCAGGTAGGCGGGGGACATGTCCATGGCCACGGCCAGGAGTTTGACCCCGCGACGCTTGAGAATTTTCAGGAATGGGATGAGGGCCTCTGCGTCTCTGCCTTCCTGGGCGTGAATGATGCGGCCAGTCTGGAGGTCCATCACCACGGTCATGTAATGATGCCCCTTGCGGATAGCGAACTCATCGACCGCCAGGTAGCGCACCTTGGACAGTTTGCGTTTGGCAAGCCGTTTACCGAGATGCTCCTTGAACAACTCCTTGACCATGTCCCAGCCCACGCCCAGCAACAGGGCCACATGCTTGATGGGGGCGATGCGGCACAGGTCCACCACGAAACGGTCAAAGGACTTGAGGCGCCTTCGCTTGCCCTGGGCGAATTCGATGGGCTCCCTGAGGGTGTGGCCGCAGCTCAGGCAATATTGCTCATGGCCGTGCAGGATGACGAACTGGGATCTCCTGCCCACCGGCAGGGCCCTGAAAACCCGCTGGAAACTTCCTGCCAGTCTGATCTGCCACCAGGGAGAGCCACATCCGGTGCAGCGTTGCTTCTCCCTTTTCATGGCCACGTGATAGTAGATCTTTCCCCCTCGAAACTCGGTACGCAGATGCCGGTGGTGGATCAAGCTCAAGGCATGGTACAAAAAACTGGTCATCGCCATGGTCGGCCTCCTCTCGTGCAGGATTTGCAATACCCAACACGAGATACCGCCTTGGCGGCGACTTTTCTATGTGGGAATGGCCGATATCAACACCGGCCCACCCAGGCATTCCCCGGATGAGCCATTTAAAAAGAGTTTGGGCATCCTCTCGAGGGTGCCCAAATGAGATATCAGTTTGATGATGGCCGTTTCGAACTGTTTCAGGTGAGGCTTGTGTCTCAGCTGCTTGAGATTTAACCCAGTAGTTACTAAGGCAGAGTTAAACTTGGCGATAGATGCGAGTGCGGGAGGACCACCGTCGAATTACTGCCCATCGTTAGGGAAGGTGGCACAGGGCTGTTGAAAAATAGTGTTCCCCACCATCAACAACTCCTTATCCTGGAAAGTAATTATCCGGGAGACCCCGCGCCCCAATGGAACCCCCTGCTGCACCAGGACCTGGGCAACGGCCAGGCGGGCTCTGTGCGGCCAAGGCCTGGGCCGCTACAACACGGCAGAGGACGTGGAGGCCCCGCTCGCGGCCCTGAGGGGTATGCGCTGAAGCAGGGCTGAATGGCCGGAGAAGCACGCAACCGATGAGGCGCCATTCCAGGCACAATTCTGAACAATGAGTCCTGCTTCTAGCCCTGGTTACATCCGAAGCCCGCATCCGGAACAGATCGTCTGACATGGGATTTGGCCAATCAGGGTCAGGGCCGTTTGGTTGACTTAAAGTATATGGCCCCCCAGTTAATTGTTTTGGTGGCACTTGTCAAAGGATGAGACGAAGCACATGAGCCGCAAACATAAACCAGTCGGCGCCAACACAGTCACCGGGTCCAATGCCCTCTCTTTGGTCGGTGATGTCAGCCAATTGCTTTCCAACCTGCGGAGCCAGTCCCAGAAAAATCTGGCCTGGTTGCAGGCCAATATGCCGCCCTATTTTTTTGTCAGCATGCGCCGCGAGGCGCCCGCAGTTATGAACTTGGCCAGCCTGATGCACCAGATGGGCAGCCAGAGCAAGATCAACTTGTTTGAAAGCGATTCAAAACTGATCCTGGCCCGCCGCGACGTCCCGGGTTCCCTCTATGAAACCTTAAAAAGCTTGAAGGGGAGGCCCATTTCTTACGTGGAGGTGAACCATTCGGAAAAGCCCTTGCTGGGCGGCAAGGGCGCCCTTGAGGTGCAGAAGTTCCTGTTTGACCTGAAAAGCCCCCATGAAGTTGCGGCTGCTGGCGAAGTTTCACTCCCCCCTGGCCTGGAAAAGGTGGCGGGCCGCGCCATGAAGACCCTTTACCCAGGCTTTGACTTCAACCGTCTGTCAAATGACTTGGCCCTGATCTGGTTCAACAGCCCTGACTACGTGCAGTCATCCCCCCCGGAGCGCATAGCCCGCCTGTTGTGGCTTTATGAAAAAGGCATCCAGCACGAGGGCCTTTACTTGGGCTGCGAACAGACCAACCAAGGCCCCCGCCCCCATGAGACCAGACTCAAGTTCGCGGTGGGCAATCCTCCCCAGGACGGCTTCATGGCCCAGGTCATGGAGGTGTTCCATCGCCTGGATATCGGGGTGCGCCGCCTCTACGGTTTGAACTTTAGCAATCAATACCACGGCTATTTTCTGGGCACTTTTTATGTGATGCGCCACGACGGCAAACCGCTGAAGCCAGCCAGCAACCGCTTCAAGGCCCTAAAAAACGAACTGTATAATACGCAGATACTCTCCAGCGGCAGCCAGGCCTATCAAAGTTTTGTCAGCCAGGGCATCCAGACCGGCGAAGAGACATCGCTGACTAACACCTTTATCGGCTTCTGCCACACCACCCTGGCCCACAACGACCCGGATCGCTTTGATCGGTGGGAAGTGGAAAACGCTTTCCTGGCCCACCCTGAAATCACCATGATGCTCATCGAGCTTTTCCGGGTGCGCTTCACTCCAGAGCTAAAGGGACGGGAGGCCAAGTACAAAAGGGTCTTGGTCACGGCCACAAAGACCATTAGAGATTTCAACACTGGCCACCGCCACCTGGACGAGCTGCGCCGCGAGATTTTCAACGCCTGCCTGATCTTCATACGCCGCACCCTGAAAACCAACTTTTTTGTGCCAGAGAAGCATGCCCTGGCCTTCCGGCTGGACCCAGCCTATCTGGCTGATCTTGGACCTGGGGTCACTGACGACCTGCCAGCGGTGGTTCCCTTCCGGGTGACCTTTTTCTTCGGCCGCCATGGGGTGGGCTATCACGTGGGCTTTTCCGACATCGCCCGTGGAGGCTGGCGCACCGTCATTTGCCGAACTGGCGACCAGTACACCGTGACCACCAACCACTTGTTCCGGGAGGTGTTTGTCCTGGCCCACACCCAGCACCTAAAGAACAAGGACATTTACGAGGGCGGGTCCAAGCTGGTGGTGGCCCTGGACGCCACGGGGCTGGATGACCACGAGGCCATCACCCAACGCATGTACAAGCTGCAATACGGTTATATCAACGCTTTCCTGGACATCTTCATCACCGAAGACGGCCAGTGCAAGGATCCCCGGGTGGTGGATTATTACGGCGACGAGGAGCCTATCGAGATCGGGCCCGACGAGAACATGCACGATTCCATGATCGAGTTCATCGCCGAGTGCTCCCGCAGACGGGGCTATGTCTTGGGCATAGGCATCATGTCCAGCAAGGCCATCGGCATAAATCACAAGGAGTATGGCGTCACCAGCCGGGGGGTGATATCGGCCGCCAACATCGCCATGGGCCAAGCCGGCCTCGACATGGCAAAGGACCGCTTCACGGTCAAGATCACCGGCGGCCCCTGGGGCGACGTGGCGGGCAACAGCATGAAGCTGTTGCTAGAGCGCTCGCCCGGCGTGGCCATCGTGGCCATCATCGATGGCAGCGGCGCCCTGTACGATCCCAAGGGAGCCAATAAGAGCGCCCTCAAAAAGCTGTTGATGCTCCACGACATCGACCATTTCGACACCAAATCCCTGAACAAGGGAGGATTTCTTCTTTGCCGCAGCCATAGCAAGGTTGAGTCCCTGCGCACCTTGTACAAAAAAGTGGTGAACACCGGCGATGGCCTTAAAGAGGAGTGGATAACCAGCGACGAGCTGCAAAAGGAGATGGACAACCTGCTGTTCAAGACGGAGGCGGACCTCTTCCTGCCCTGCGGCGGCCGGCCCGAGACCATAGACGAGGCCAATTGGCGCCGCCTTTTCCCGGCCAATGCCAAGGCCTCCTGCCGGGTGATAGTGGAGGGGGCCAACTCCTTTATCACTCCGCTGGCCAGGGATGAGATACAAAAGAAGGGGGTTATTCTCCTGCGCGACGCCACGGCCAATAAATGCGGGGTCATCTCCTCTTCATATGAGATCATTGCCAACTTGTTGATGAGCGACGAGGAGTTTTTGGCCAACAAGGAGTCATATGTCGACGACGTGATAAAAATCCTGGACAAACGAGCCACGGACGAGGCCCGGCTCATCTTTAGGCGGTTCGAGGAGGCGAGCGGAGCCAAGCTCTACACCGAGATCAGCGCCGAGGTGAGCAGCGAGATCAACGAACACTACGCGCGGCTTTTCGAATTTTTCCAAGGCCGCCTAGACCTGCAGCAGCAGGACCTTTTCCACAAGGTGCTATTGAGTCACTTGCCCGCTTTCGTGGCCAGGCACCCCAAATTCAAGGCCAGAGTGGGGAATCTGCCCGACAAAATAAAGTGCGCCATTCTGGCAAGCGAAATAGCCTCTTTCATCGTGTATCACGGTGAGTGGGACAGCAATTTGGAAGACAGGTTGATTGGCTATCTAGCTCCCCACTTCGAGGACGCCGGGCTTTGAGACAAGGGTTTCGCTACAGTTCCCAAATCTGCAGCCTCGTAGAAGGGGCTCCGGGGGATATTCTATGTGGCTATGTTCTGGCCTTATGGGATTAGTCCCAACTTGCCCTTGCCTTGCCTCGCCTCGCCCACCGAAAATCAGGCGGATTATCGCGGTGGGGAGCATCACTGGCCACGCGATAACGAAACCTCCCCACTTCCCGAATCAATCTTCGCTTGCGCATTTCCTGCAGCCATTCATTGGTTCCCCAGCGATTAATTCCAGAAACCTGCATGAGGTCCTTGGTAGAAAAGGCTCCTCGTAGACTCAACTGATGCGCTGCCCGCCAAAGAATGTCAGGAGTCTTTTCATTACCCTTGACAGGCCTCTCCACTAGCCGGCATCGGCAATCGGGTGATAAAGTGACCTCCCCTCGCTTAACCAGATAATCCAGGCACCGGTTCACCTGGCGGAGAGTATGGCCAGCCCCATCCACCAGATGCGCATATAGATCACCCACCGAGGTCTCACCGCCCGCCTCCCTCAAGTAATTCCGGATCATCACCGGCCGCCATTGGCTGGCAGTTTTTGGTGCCATCACTTCACCCTACGAAGCCCGGTCCCGCTGGCCCTGAGCCGACTGCGGGCGACCTCGGTGGTCACTTGGCGGGTCCACTCCGGATTGATGCGAGAGTATCCCTCTGCTCTGGCCAGGGCCTCCAACCGGGCTAGGTGCAGAATGGTCTGACGAAGGTTGCCCTTGGTGGCCCGGCGGATCTGCTCGGCTGACTGATCGTCCAGGGTAAGGCCGGCCAGTTCCGAGGCCAGGCTTATGACTTCTTTCCTGACCAGGGGAACAAACTCCTCGCTCATGCGGACCCGGTCCCAAAACTGGGGGAATTGGCTAAGGACCTTGGCCAAACCGTTCATGCCCACCAGGAGGATGGGAGCGCCGGAAGCATCGTGCAGATCCCGGACCGTGTCCAGCAGGGGAGGAGTGCGCGGTGGGTGGGTGCCCTTGGCCAGATAGTCGGCCTCATCGATGATCAGGAGCCCATTGCCCAGGGAGGGGACACCCAAACGCTCGGATAGTGCCTCGGCCGCCCTGAGCAGATTACCGGTTCCAGTGTTGGTGGCCGGGCATCCCAAGGCAGCCAGGATTGTCTTGAGCATGGAGTTGGGGGTCCACACACGGGCTGCTGAGACATACAGAGCCCCGGTCCGGGCGGCCAGGGTATCCACCGCCCGGGTCTTGCCCCGGCCGGCCGGACCGTAGATCAGACCCAGGCGTGGTTCCCCCAGGGAGGCGCCATGCAGGGACTCAACTACTTCCCACAAGCTAGCCACGTTACGGGTCTGGACAAAGGTGGTCCTCATGGCTCTTCCTCGTCGTAGATCACGCAATCGCGCAGGCCCAGGACAAACTCCCCGAACTGATCACCGCCCAGCTGCTGCCACATGGGCGTCTTCTTAAACTTCTCCAGAAAGGCCAGATCAGCAGGAGAATTTTCCAGCCCCTCCCGCTGACGGACCAGTATCCACACCGCCCGCTCAGAGGGCCGCAGGAAGACAGGTCGGTGATTAATGTCGATCTCCTGCCCCCAGGGATCCAGGACCTGCTCGCCACCTTGGTCAAAGGAGTGGACATCCCCAGGCTCCGCCTGCCCCAGCATCTCCTGCCGCGCCTGGGCCGCGGCCCGTAGGGCCGGTAGGTCCAAGTTAGGTGGGGGAAGGGCCTCCAGGGGTTTGGTCCTGGCCACAACTTCGTCCAAACGGGCCCGCTCCAGATCGTCCAGATCCAGGGCCTTGACCCTCTCCCGGGAGGCCTTGCGCTCCAGAC